>ENA-OSJC01002576-OSJC01002576.1-marine-metagenome-genome-assembly--contig:-NODE-2576-length-13546-cov-4.567303_pt1 | contig 13546 bp, 19 predicted proteins | sample MGYA00237885_ERZ534234 | MGnify/ENA primary metagenome ERZ534234 (study PRJEB26413, sample SAMN06343907) | marine metagenome | isolation source: coastal waters | place: Atlantic Ocean: West Antarctic... | reverse complement strand
TATAGTATATATTCGTTTTCGTCCTAGGTACTGCCGCTGACACGCATTCCCTCGATACATCAAACTATCGTTCTATAATATACCTAACTAACACTATAGTAATAGTAAGAGGCTGACGTGTATGCTTAACTAACACTATAGTATTAATAGTAATATAGTAAAGCTACTAGCGTGTAGTAGGAATGCAATAGTTTATATAGTTATAGAAACGTATAATGTAAACATGACAGCTAGCGTGTGTAGTAGTATTCCCTATAGTATAAGCATAGTAGCGTATAGTAGTAACACAGTAGCCGGCCGAAGCCGTTAGTGCTAGCGTATACGCAGGTTTGGTGGGGAATACCGGTTCTTTTAGGGTAGCTGTAACATGGTAAAAATTATCTAAACCAGTGGTTGGCATTGGGCTCGAAGTTAAATGAAAGCGACTGATAAAGTAAGAAGTCTAGCTTTTAAGTATGTTAAGGCATGGTTCTGGTTGACAGTTCAGAGAATATTCTCTATAGTATGGGGTTTGAACCACGATTTTATGGGATACTACATGTGCAGCCAAGTCATAATGGTGGCTGCAGATATAGTCAGAATACCTATTGTGCTTATACGCTACGCACAAGCTCTTATACTATAAGGAGTTGGAGTCTTCCCTATACGGATCTCTACTATACGCTATAACTACACCTTAGTATAAGTGGTTTAAACCATTAAATACTATGAAATTTCATAAATAGTTGTATGTACACTATACGCTATGACATACATCTTAAACACTACACACTATGTTTAGATAGTTGCTTGATATTATTGAGCCGAAATCGAAGACTAGTTATGAGGCATTACTATACACTGTGTGGTTTGCCGATTCCAGAGCGATATCTGAGAGTGTTTCAGGACTGAAAGCAAGAAGTTTTGGTTGACAAAGCTACCTCGAAGTGTTATACTGTGTGCATAATGGAGAACATATTATGAATAAAGATATTGTAGCAACCGCGGCATGGAGTGTGCTTATAGTTGCTGTTGTCTTATGGATGATAAGCATCCTATGTTTACTATATAGGATACATCTTGATCTAGAAGCGATCCTGATGGGACACGACTATGGTTACGAGATGATGGACTTAATATTTGGTAGTTTGGTTGATACCCAATTACAGCATAATCCACTTACTGAGGGCTACTAAACTCAGTAATTAATACAGGGCGAGGCGTAGACTGATTTGTCAGAGAGTTACGACCTTGTCCTCCACACAAACTTTCAATAATAAGTACGAATTCGGTTGACAAAGGTATAGCTATACTGTATACTGTAAGTATAATAAGTAAACAAACCAAGGAGAATTGATTCATGACTATTCAAATTGAAGATATGAACTGGAGTATCTATAGCGATACCTCAGGCGACAACCCAGACACTTGGGTTAAAGACTACAGCACATCAGCACCGGACGGAACATATACGTTTCGCACAGACATGTTTGATTATCGATCAGCAGACAATAACGAATGGCCACCCAAACAGGACTATGTGTTCTTACAATGGGAATCGGGCCTGGAAGTAAGTGTCAAAGATGGATGTTTCGAACCGTCAGAAGCTCTAGCAGCCGCTGGTCATCTAATGTATAGCTGTGGGTATCATGGACGTTACATAGAAGGGTTGGACTATAATTCAGCTACCAAATCATTTAACCTAACAGTAGGAAGCTAATATGGCAAAAGCAACATCAGCACCTAAGAAGAAATTAAACCTATATACTGAAACCGAAAGCGTGGAAGCATTCCTTGCACGTGGTGGAAGTATTACTCACTGTGAAGCAGGAGCTCGTACGGAAGACATTCCTATGGGTCAATGGAGCAGAAACAAGCGTAAGGTCAAAGCCCCAACGCCAGTTGATGTGGTTCCCACCTGGGACAATCCACCTGTGGGTGAGTAACGCAACGGTAGAAGCTCACTAGACCATGGGCTGACTCCTTAACTAACTATAGAAGTCCCAGATGTTAACCGTGTCTGAGGGCTTCACCTTGGCGAAATAATAGTAATTAATTCAAACTCATTTGAAAAACCCAGTAATATCAATGGGTTACAACACCAATGAGTGGTTGACAAGTAAGAGTTCTTACTGTATACTATAAGTATAGTAAGTTAATTAAACCATAGAGGTAGTACACATGAGCAACATAGATCAAGCATTAGCACTTATCAACACACTGAACTCAGCTGAGATAAGCCAGGTAGTAGAAGCTGTTAAGTTACGCAGGAACTACATAGGTATGCAAGCCAAGCATGCGTTTAACATAGGCGATCGTGTAACGTTTACAGGCCGTAGGGGTGTAACAGTTACTGGTACAGTAACTAAGAAAGCTATTAAGAACATAGTAGTGGACACTGTACAAGGTAAGTGGAAGGTTCCAGCCAGCATGTTGAGTGCGGCTTAATGGGTGCTATGGGCATTGGTGCTACTGTACTGTTTACTAACAGTGCAGGACGCACTATAACTGCTACTGTTACACGTATGCAGAACCCTTGGGTTACTATAGTAGAAACTATGGGAAGTGCTTACAAGGTTCCACGTAGCAGTGTTAAACTATTGAAACCCATATAGAAAATTGTGGTTAAGCATAGTGAATTCAAAATCATTTAAGATAAAAAACCATTCTCTAAATACCGAGGGACCTAATGGTGCAGCTGGGGTTTCACTAAAAAAATTGATGGCGCCCAACAAAATTCTGTATTTTTTTGCCAACTCTGTGCTAAACCTTTTTTACCTTACGCACTATAGAGAAACCTTACACGCACACTAAAGGGTTTCGGCAGAACATTAGGCACTGGGTTCACACTGTGCATACAAGGGATACGTGTAGACCTTGCTATACAGTCGTCTGATACTATACACACGTTAGCTACTATATACTAATCGTCCAGCGGTTTTATATACAAAAAAATTACGCACAGTATTTTTTACGAGTTTACACTATAGGGATATAAATACATACATGAGAACAACACACCTATTTGGACACACATGCAATCATGACTTAATTGATCCACACGGGCATAGTTTTAAAACCCTAGACTTTACTAACCCAGACAAGCATGCTTATACATATCATCCCTTTACGGATCTAGGTCACGAAAGCTATTGGATGTGTTGTGATGACTTTAAAGTTAATCTACGGCGAGTTGAATACGCACCTTGGCAAAGTATAATGAATGCTCCGGACTCATTAGAACGTGCTACTACGCTGTGGAACATACTACTAGACTTTGATTGGGATCAGATACCCATAGAGGCACGACTCACTCCAAGGTTCCAGTATTGTAGAGTATGGTATCCGCGATTGTTTAGTAAGTTGTATAGTCTAGAAGCGTATAGAGAAGCGTTAAGTTTACTTCGTACTCGATGATTTTATACACTGTATGTAGTCTTTTAAGAACCCTTTAACACCTTTATTGGACTATATCCAGTGCCTTGTTAGTTCGGGTGTACACTAGCTGTATATTTAATATACTCTGTGAATAAAGGGTTATAAAAAATTTTAAACTGAGCTTCGCTGGTTCTAGGGTTGGTACACTAGCAAATCAATATTCCCAACCTCAATCGTATCCTAGGTTTGCTACAGCACTAACGTCTCCGGGTATCTCATCAGCACATAAGCCCCATGCATTTACACTGTCCATGTCTTGTATAGCACCTTCAAAGTCTAGCCATATGCTTCTGTTGTGTTCTAGGTTGATGCCAGGATAGCACCAAATGAATCCCTTGCTGGTTAGAGTTACTGTATCTTCTTGATGCCAGAACGTGTGTACACCTGCAGTTAGCAATGTGCCCAGTGTTTCTATATCCTTAGCATGACAAAACCAATTCACTTGCATCAACATATCTATGTCTGCAGGCTCTTGTGGCTCGTTGTGTCCTAGGTATAGCTGTCCAGCTACAGTTTGTACATCAACTTCTACTGCACCCACAGCTCTGTATGCGGCTGTTAGGTAGTCAACATGGTTCTCTAGGTCGGGTTTAGCTCCATAACAGTTGCCTCGGTGTGCTATAAACTGTGTCATAACAACAACTCCAAGCGTAAGCGTGTGTCTGTACTGTTCTTTACAGCATGCACATGGCTTACTCCACTGCTGGTTGCGGCACGTATACCCACTGGACTGTCTTCATACACTGTTGTACTGGCTGGATCTGCATTTAATATGTTCATTACAGTTGTAAACATGTGTGGATTAGGCTTGCGTAAGCTCTGTGGAACGAACTCTGCAGTATAAACCACAGTAAAACATGTTAGTTTCATGGCCTGTAGCACACTGTATACGAACTTACTACGTGCATTTGATGCTATAGCCAGCGTATACCGTTCACTTACACGTTGTAATACGTCAGGTAATAGTGGATCCCAACTTAATTCTTCCATGTTAGCATTGGTATGCTGTTGTTTCTGGTCGTATATCAGTTGTTTATTCAATGGTTTGATACTATAGTCAGCTAGTTTGTTAAGCATATCTACCTTTGTTAGTGTACTTAGGCCTTCTAATTGTTCTTTTAGTGCTTCAGTTAATCGGAATTCACTGTGTTGTTGCTGTACTGCCCACTCAAAACTGGTGTGATGCAGCTGTTTTGCATCTACTATTGTGCCATCCAAGTCTAGTATTATGGTTTGTCTAGGTGCCATCTTGGTTATATCTCTCTAAATCTACCGGAGTTCCTATTGGAATGTAGTTGTTTAAGTACACTGGCCGTATCTTTTCACCGCTTTTGACTGCGGCATTGTACAATGGAGCCAGATAAAACTCATTTAAAACATGTAAATCGTTATCTTTGTAGTAGTTATACGCATCTATAAACACATTACCAGTTCGCCAATAGTAGTGTCCACTGTTTCTATACTCACTAATAGGTTGTTTTTCAGCTACAGCTACTATATAACCCTGATGATCTATACTGCTATAGCTTGATTTAGTATCCCATTCGCTAACATGCTGTACGAATATAGCATTAGCATCAGCTTCAAACGTATTAATGTCGTGTTCCCAATCTAATATAGTATCACAATCTATAATTAACCATGGTTCGTGTTTGTATTCGTTGTTGTTTATAACATGGAACGCACTAGTAGCGGCTCCATTAGTGAAATGATCTATGGTATGTAGTTGTGCATGTTCTACATAGCGTTGTGGATTGTAGATATCTATGTGTTCTTGTTGAAACAATATATGATATCTAGCATCTGGTAACCCTACACTTTCATAACTACGCTGGAACATTGGCATACCGTCTACTTGAATGAATGGTTTATGTACGCTCGTATGGTCGCTGAACCTAGATCCTTTGCCTGCAGCCAATTGTAGTATGTTTATCATTTGTATTCTATTTTATCCTCTGCGCCTACACTGGGTGTCTTGACGCATACTATAGTTGTGGGTTCTAAAAATTCCACATTGCATATCTCGTCTGGGCCGTATATAAATATATCATTCGGTCCTAGTACTTCTCCATTCGCAATCATGCTTCCACTTATTATAACGTTATACTCTGTAGCTGTCAACTGGTAATGTGGAACTACTAGTTCGCCTCTAGCATGATGTTTGATACCCAGCTCGAACTCTTCTGTTTTAATTAGTGCAGGATCAAAGTTACCAAAGATCCATCCGCCCGTAAAGTTTTTTAAGTTATTTGTTTGCATAGTACTATTTATATTCATTATTAGATAAATATATGTATAAACCAAAGGAGACAGTACCATGGCAATAACAAAAGTATATACATTTACAAATGATGACGGTGTTCAATACACTGACGTAGCAGACTGGCTAGCCGCTTACAATCCACCTCAAATAGGTGAGGGTTTCGCAGTTGACGCACCAGTAGGCATTACTTGGGTTTACGCATTAGCGTCAGCTACAAGTGTTACAAGAACAATGACATTCGCAGACCAAGCAACATTTGATGCATGGAATGGCGATGGGGTGACACCAGTTGGTACACCATTTACATTTAATAATGTAACTAAAGCCGCACCAGCGGAATAATAAGGAGAGCATAGAATGGCACAAACACAAACTATTACTATCGCCGGTGTTAAAGGTAACTTTGCTCATGCAAACGGACCATTCATGGCAATAGCAGAAATTATGACAGCTTCATTTCCAGGTAAGGAAGTGCAGTCAAGCATGACGTATATTGGAGAAGCAATAACAGCTGGCACAGTTACACGTGTTGAATCGTTTAATAACACAACTAAGATTTATAAAATTATTAGAACTTGGACTGACGCAGGTTGGACTACGTATGATGATCATAAAGTTAACACAGCCGCAGTTACTGCCGCTATGGAAGCTGCAGGTTACACAGTTACTAACCAAAACATCAGCGGTTAATTAATAACCACCTTCGTTTAACTTAACGTGTTCAAAGAATGGCGCCACTCGAAAGTCTGGCGTCAGTCTACCCCTTCTGAAACTGTTTGGACTTGGAATTTGTTCTAGGTTATCAGTATCCCAATTAGCGATCTTAATCCATATACCACTTCTGTTTAGAGGCTTGCCCTCTGCATTTGGATCTAATGGAAACATAAAACTATCTGGTTCTACATCTAGAGTATCTATGATTGGTTTGTTTCTCCAGTGCTGTAAGTAGTCCCAACTAACTCCCATTTGATCAACACACAGTTGCATTAAGTCTTCCAACTTAACATTACCTTCTGCATCATTCATATAGCGTCCTAGTTGACCTACGTTCTTAATACGTACTATAGCGTTAACTACACCTTTAGCTTTTAATAAGTTTAATAAACGGCCTGGAGCTTCTTCGTTTAATCCCTTAACAACTATAGTTCCTGTTTGTAATAATATCTTGTTAGCTATTATAGCATCTAATGCCAACAGCTTCTTTGTAGCACATTCCATTTCGTCTATTGCTAGATACCAATCATCTCTGTCTACTCCATTAAGGCTTAGGTACATGTGATTGCATCCGTGTGCTTTAAGTTTTTCAGCATAGCCTTTACGTGCTAACCTCAAACCATTTGTTAATAGTATCTGTCTATGCCCCATGTCTTTAATACGTTGACATATCTCTGGCAAGTCATTACGCATAGTAGGCTCTGCACCTATAATACGAATACTAGTTCTAGCTGGAAACCTACTAATAGCATCCAGCATCTTTTCTTTGTCTAGGTCTGGAACATCTCTATTAGGTATGTAACAGTTCTTACACATCATGTTACATCGATGCGTAACATCTATGATTACATCATGAAAGTGATTGTCTTCTGGTTCTAGTTCATAGTAGTTCATATTATCATTCATAACAGTATTTATGTAAGACTAAATACTTGTATGAGAAGAGACTTAAAACAACTCGCACACAAACGTAGACACTATCCAACACACAAATTACTAGGAACTATATCAGTTAATGAACCAGAAACCTTTAATGGAGACCTGCACCTTACACTAGATAACAGAACTAGACATGGGTTAGACTTTGAATATGCTAAACTAAGCAAGTATAATCAAGCTAGTATAGCTGAAGACCAGGAATGGATTGACAGTTTAACTAGCATTACTGGCGAAGTTAATAGATTAAGATGGAGTAAGTTGTGTGCTGAAGAGACATTAGACTGGCATATTGACCCAGCTGACTGGGATAGATTTGTAATTAGTGTTAATGTTAGTAGCATATGTGAACTAAAAACACACAAAGAACTAATTAGTTTCACTATGAACCCAGGCGAAGTTTGGTATTTAAACAGTTGTTGGTCGCATAGAGTGGTAAACAATAACCCAGTTGAACGTATTGCACTACTGGGTAACTTTACCCTCCATGATGTTTAAGGGTTTCTTCTAAACTAAGTTCCTCAAACACTTCATCTATTTCAGTATTAGGATGATCCGCATTTAGAAACGCAAACATACTATATGGTTTTGTACTTACTACAGGTGCATATACATCTGTGTACTTAACCATAAAATGTTTGATGTTGTCCTTGGCTCCATGTAGGTATACAAACCTACCATGTTCTGCTCTTTCATTTCCATCACCCAGCTTAAATAAGAACTGTGTCTTGTGTGGAAGTCTATCTAGTAAATCACTGTTTGGATCTATTACATCCATTGCACCCCACTTGCCACCTAACGTTGCAGTTCCATTTAGTTCCATTAGTTTTTTGCTTCTATGGTTAGTTGGATCAAATATAGTAGCAGTTGTGTATAGTCCATCAGCACGACCAGGGTAGTGACTAGCTGTAGCAATACAGAATGGTGAACCTAGACATTGGCCAAAGTATATAACCCTCTTTGTTTTAGGTAAGTACTTCTTAATTAATTCAAATTGCTTCTCTGCTACTGCCTTTGGATCGTTTTCAAATCCAAACTGAAAGGCCTGAGTAGATGGAGTTCGCCAACTAAGTATATTACAATTAGCTTTACGCCAAGTAAGCACGTATGGGTTATACCAATCTGCATAGCTTGATATATCAAACCACCAACCTGCGTCAGTATGATTAATAATAGTTGTTTCACTCATGCTATCTGATATAGCCCAATTGTCTTTGTGTGCAGTAATGTATTTAGGTGCTGGCTTCTGCATCCACGTTTGTACATGTTCTTCAGTATACCATTTCTTATAACTAGTGCGTTCGTGTAGAACATAGTCTAGACTAAGCAAGTCGCCTTGTATAATCCACATCTCATCATTAGTGTTATCTAATTTACGAAGTATAAGTTCGTCTTGTGCTAGTACTAATACAGTTGTGTAACATCTTGCACGTTGTATTATACCGTCTGCTGTTTCCCATAATGTACCTTTGAAAGGACTTGTTATAATTATTATACAGTCCTCTTTAGGAAACACTACTAAATCTTTTATTGCAATGTCGGCCTTCTCAGTTAACAACACACGCTTAATCATTGTGCTAGGTGTTGGTGGTAGTATATCTGAATCTTTTTGTATAGCTTGGAATCTATATTCCCAAAAGGCAAATTCGTTTTTGTATTTAAAATCAATTAGTTTCATAGTTCTACTTGTACTAGTGGGTCATTCATTATAATGTCGTGCCACTGTTTCATTGTTAATTTTTCTAAACAATGTGCATACACAGGTTGTTGACAATAAGAATGTATAGGATCTTTCCATCCTACATAGTCTTGTAAATTATTATCTTTAACAAATGAAGATAATTGCTTATCAAGTATTTTCCTATCCTCTGCTTCACTATGAGTGAACCTGTTTGGTGTGGCGTCTAATATTGTCTCTGTACTTATACTTAGTTGTGGTCTCAGGTTACAATTTTTAACTACTTCTACATCGTTGTCAATTGCAGCATGCCAAAGGGTCTTTCCAATTGTAGCATACCCAACATGTAATGTTACTTCTTTTCTCATAGCTACGGTTGAGTGGCTAAATAATTTTCTTAATTCAGCGTTTATAATTACTCTATCTTTAATATTAAAGTCTCCGATCTGAAACACGCTGTATGCTATTACATTTTTTTTAAATAATACGTTCTCAAGTTCATGTACTAATACATTAACATCATTAAACAAATGTCCTACTGCATGGTCTTTGCTTTTAATTTTAGTTGCCATATGATCAGCTTGAGCTTTTTCTTCTACTATATGAAAGTCTTCATGACAACGATTCAATGTGTCTCTAGTCATCTCTTCTGGTATCACTGGCATCTTGTATCCTAGCTTAACTAATGCAGCCACCGCTGTTCTAAGTTTAGCTTCAACAGTTACTGAATCAGTAAAAGTATTAAAGCTAGTATGTCCTTGTCTAATATGCTTTTTAGAACCTTGTATAAGAGTATACATTATCTTGCCTATATTATTATCTACAAATTCAAAAGTTATTTTTCTTCCTGAAGTAGTTATAAGATTCATTTTCATTTTGGTGGCCTTGCCAACTCCTTTTCTATATTAAGTCCTGCCTTTGTAGTTAAAGGTACAAGCCTTGCTTTTTGTTTCCGTTTGTAGTCCTCGTAATGTCCGTCATGACTGTCCATGTTTTCAAGCTCTGCTTCTTCGGCTTTGCATATCTTATAGAAGTCTGCGTACTCTGGAAATGTCTCATGGAAGTTCTTTCCACGTCTCTTATCGTATTCGTCTATGAACTGAGCAAACCTTGCTCTCTTTAATTTTAATTTAGGATCTTCATGTAGTCCTGTTTCTCTGTTTGCACGTTTGATATGTAATATGCAATCAACAATGTTACGTCTTAGCTTACTACATTCGTGTGCTTCAAACTTATTACTTAGATACCAGTCGTGTGTTCCCATGTTACTATACATGAAGTCTCCGGCTGGTACAAGAAACTTGTTAAGCAACTCTACATCAATAAGACATGGGTCTAAGAATTGTGGCCATCTAACATAAGGTACGTCAATGCCTACACGGTTGTGTGTTCTTGTGTTTTCTTCTCCACGTACTGTATAGTTATCGTGACTGGGCAGTGCTCTATCCACTCCTTCGTCTTCTAACCATTTAAAGAATCCATGATAACTGTACTTTGTTTTAAGTAACAGTACCCATTCTAATAAATCTTTAAAGCTAGTAATACTTAATATATTAAATGCACACATGAATACTACACGTGTGTTGCTAGTGTTGTCTAAGAAGTAATGTATGTTCTTAACAAACGTTTTCCAATCCATACCATCACGTATGTAATCGCATCTGTCGCCTGTAGCTTCAGCACTTGTGTATAGCTCAAACTTCTTAACACAGTTGTTGTCTGTTAGTACTTTAATCTTAGCACAGAATTTCTTCCAAGCACCTGGGCTTGTTGGACATGCATTGCTATTAATAGCAAATTCTAATTTAGGGTTAGGGTTAGCAATAAGGAAGTCAATGACTTTGAATGTATCTTTTATTAGTAACGGCTCACCGCCTGTAATACGAAACGTATGCATATGTTTATATGCTTCTGGAAACCAATTCCAAAATGCTTCAATGTATGGATTGTGATCTCTAGCTAGTATATGTGTTTCGTTATCTACTATGCTATTAAATGGTTGTCCTAAATTCATTATAGGACCTTGCTTTTTTATTTCTTGTTCCCACTTACTACTAAACGGAGGACCACAATAAGCACAAGCAAAGTTGCACGTACGACCAAATGATACTTCTACGTAAGTAGGAAATACAAACTCGTCTCCTTTGAGAGATGATATCTTGTCGTGATGTTCAAAACTAAACGATTCCAAACTTTTAAATACACGATCACTTACACCACCGTTGTCTTCTATGCGCCAACAGAAGTCACACTCAGTAGGACGTTTGCCTGCAAGCATTTCTTTCCGCTTCATCATTTTAAAAATTGTATTGTGTAATGAACCAGCGTCTTCGGTTAGTTCTTTTAATGGGATTGTATGTGCGTGTGGATGGTGACAGCTATGTGTTAGTCCGTTACCCAAGTGCATAGTTACTTGTGTCCACTTAGCTAAACAGAAACCAGGGCCAGTACTGTTGAGTAATGATAGCATGTTCTGTTGATTGGAATCCGACATTGTAATTGATTCATTCGGATCGCGGTCCCACTCAAAGTCAGCTAACTTTTTGCTCATTCAAGAGTGTCCTCAACTTGCTCTTCTTTAATTTGTGCGCCAAGTCTACTTGGGTTAATGTATACTTCTTTAAAGAAGCGTGAACCTTCAACTCCCATGTCTGCTATTTCTAACTCTAATTTAGAACGCAACAAGTATCCAAGCCTGTCGCTTTCGTCTTGTAATGTTTTATAGTTCCATTTCATTCCAGTACGTGGACATAGTTGATCACTGTCAGCTTCAAAGTCTGGTAGTACATGTTCTTCAAAATACTTAGTTAACCAATCAAAGTCTCTAACGTTTCTCCAGTCCCATGACTCTCTATCAATGTTTGTCATATAGCATCCTAGACGTGCGCCGTAAATTGCCCACAGTCCGTTCTCACAATCATCACCAACACTCATCCATGTAAGTAAACGTTTGTAATTTTTATTGTGTACCATTTCTTTAAGGTTCATAGGATCTACAATGTCTCCATCTACTAATCCCATCTTAACACCTTCTCGGAAACCTGCTCTCCATGCTTGTAATGGACTAGCGTTATTCATTACATCACAGTATATGTTATTCATTTGTACATAGTTAATGTTCCAACAGAAGTCTACTTGAGCTCGCTTGTCACCCTTGGGTGCATTCTCATGTGTTTGCATTCCGTATACAACATCCTTAGGCCAACATTTAATCCCACCGTTGCCGTAAACAAGTCCGTTGATTGTATTCTTGCCCGCCCAACTAACAACATCAGTTGCACGGATCTTATCCATATCAATTTCTACTCCAAAGAAATCTTCTCTTACAATATTATCTGCGTCTATTGTAATAAATCTATCTGTCTCTGCTAAGTCTGCTGCCGCTTTGTGTGCCGCATCACTTCCAAATACTCCGTGGCTACGCTTGGCCCAAGGTGCTTTGTTTATTAAATCGTTGTAGTTCTCATCAGCGTTTGGTTCATCATAGCTGATAAAAACAATATCAAACTCATTAATGCTAGTCATCTTTGTCATTTAATTCTCCGTTTGTACTTATTGTAACATAGTTATTCTTAAAAATCAATAGCGGATCTTCAGGCCAATCAAAATTAATATTTAGATATGACTGTGATTGTAACAATAAGCCAACTGGTAATTCTATAGCACCTACAAAATTATCCACTGCGCCATCGCATACTACGATTTGTATTTGGTTCTTTCCTTCGAAGTAATACATTTCATCTTCTGTTAACTCACTTGTTATATGAAGACTGTTGTCTACTACGCTAATATTTATGTCTGCATTATCCACGTCACTTGATACTTGAATTAATCTGCTTGTACCTAAGAAGTTTTGATTCTCTTTAACGGTTGCTTGCAGTGTCCATTGGTATTGTTTAAACACTGGCTTAGTGTATAAACTAATTTCATTCCAGTTAACCTTATCAGTTATAGTTGGGTTGAGATCAATAATTTGTTTTCCATTTGAAAACAATGCTAGTGGGTCAACTCCTATGCTGTCTATTAGATAGTCTGGGTCACCTTTCTTTGTGATGTAGATGTCTAGCAGTTTGTTTTCTGATTGTGCTACGGCTGTAATGTCACTAAGGTTCTTAGTAGTTGTGATGTTGCTTCTATTAGCCTGCACCATAACTTTATTATCCTCATAGAATATCTTTACAAATATATCTGACTTAGTTGGGTCGTCAATGGATTCAAACGGTATAAGTTTATTACCCCTTGCTACTAGTTCAAGTGTTGTACTACGCTCGCCAAAGTCCCATCTGTTATTAATGATATCCCATATCATTCCATACTTCTTAATACTAGAAGTACCTTTAATAATACGTTTGCATATAGGATTCCAACAAGGTGCTTCGATTAGTCCAATATCCAATGATTGTGGTGATGTACTAATCTTATGTATCCGACCTGAGTTAGAATCAAACGCTACAAAGTATTTACGCTTGTTGTAAGTAGGATTACTTTTTACTGGTTGCGAGGTATGTGTTTCTGTGTTCATCAAATATTTCTTGTGT
>ENA-OSJC01002572-OSJC01002572.1-marine-metagenome-genome-assembly--contig:-NODE-2572-length-13557-cov-3.375148_pt1 | contig 13557 bp, 11 predicted proteins | sample MGYA00237885_ERZ534234 | MGnify/ENA primary metagenome ERZ534234 (study PRJEB26413, sample SAMN06343907) | marine metagenome | isolation source: coastal waters | place: Atlantic Ocean: West Antarctic... | reverse complement strand
GAAGTATTTTTCTGAGATATTTGCCCCTTCAGTTCAAGAGGCTCGGCAAGAGAGAGTCTTTCAACCACGGGTAGAGAGACTTGCGAATATGTGTGCCAATCTAGGGTTGGATGTTCAACGTTTAATTGATGTTGGTGCCGGTTATGGTAACTTCCTCAATGAGTGCCGTAAGCGATTTCCTGATACCGATATGGTTGCAGTAGAGCCTTCAGCGGCTCTTGCCATTGAATGCCGTTCCAAGGGCTTCGAAGTGGTGGAAAGTTTTGTTGAGCAAGTGGGTACTGATTACGAAGGCTTTGCAGATCTGGTAGTGAGTTTCGAAGTTCTAGAGCATGTTCATGAGCCAGTGGCCTTTATGAAAAGTCTGAAGCGCCTTGCCCGGCCCGGTGGAATGGTATTAGTTACCACACTGTGTATCGATGGTTTTGATTTACAAACTTGTTGGGATGAAGCAGATCAAATCTCTCCCCCTCATCATATCAACTTTTTCTCAGTTTCAGGCTTCAAGAAACTTTTTAAGCGAGTGGGACTTATTGACATTAATGTTAGCACACCAGGGAAGCTTGATGTGGATATCGTGCGCAATGCTTTCCATAAAAACCCTAACATACTTCAGGGTCAAAATTTTCTCAAACATATAATAAGGGATGAGCAAGCGGCTTCAGCGTTCCAGATTTTTCTTGCTGAGAATTGTTTAAGTTCCCACGCCTGGGTAATCGGAAAGTTATCGAATGAAGTTTAACCCTACCTTGTAATATACAATCTTGTACATTACCCAATTACCATAATAAAAAAGAGATTAAAAATGACAGAATTTGAAACAAATGAACAACGAACTCAAGTCTACATGAAGAATTTCAATCGAGAAAAGGTTTTAAAGCATCTTTTAAAAGAAAAGGAACCCTTAATAGTTGATATAGGTGCAAATAATGGATTGTCTCTCATAGAGTTTAAGTCTTGGTGGCCAAATTCTACTATACACTGTTTTGAGCCACAGCAAGAATGCTGGGATGAATTGGAAAGTCGTGCAGTCGGTTATGCATCTGAATCAGTTTTCATTAATAAAGTAGGTGCAGGTGCAAAAGAAAGTGAGGCTCTGACTTTTTATACTCATGACATTACTTCTGGTCAATCAGGTTTCAATAAACTTAACACCCATAGTCAAGATTCAATCCAGTTGCATAATTTAGCCGATTCAAAACAAGGATTGGTGGATTATAAGGATTCAATAAATCACAAACGCACTGTACCCATAACCAGGCTCGATAAATATGTTCATAATAATAAAATTAAAAGCATAAACCTTCTCAAGATTGATACACAAGGATATGAGCCTGAAGTCCTGGCTGGTCTTGGAAAGTTCCTTTCAAATGTTGATGTGGTGATTAGTGAATTAATGTTTTATGACTATTACGAACGCACTCTTTCTTTTTCAGATATCGAGCAATATTTAATTCCAGCAGGATTTAGGTTGTATGATATAAGTCACATATCAAAAAATCCTATGAATGGAAGAACGGATTGGGTTGATGTGATTTATGTTAATGATCGTCTCTTAAAATGATATCTAATGGGTTTTATATGTTTTTTTTAAATAGGCTCTATTGATTATGTTGAGAGTAGCTATTGCTGGTTTTGGTATTGTTGGTAAAAAAAGGCGTACCTTTATTGACCTAAATCCAAGTATGGAAGTAGTAGCAGTTTGTGATAAAACCTTTGAATCTAAAGGCGTTTTTCCTGATGGAGTTCGCTATTATACTAATTATCAAGATTTACTGACAGAAGAGCTGGATGTTCTTTTTGTATGCCTTACCAATGATGTAAATCCTGATGCAACTATTGCAGGATTGCAAACTGGTCTTCATGTCTTTTGTGAAAAACCACCAGGGCGAGATTTGGCAGATATTACAAAAGTTATAGCAGTGGAGAGACAATATCCAAAACTGCGGCTGATGTATGGATTTAATCATCGTTACCATGATTCAGTTCAAGATGCTATAAAGATTATCCGGTCTGGAGAGTTGGGTAATATTATTAATCTTCGTGGTGTTTATGGAAAATCTAAGATTATGACCTTCAACCAGTCCGACTGGCGAACAAAACGCGAAATTGCTGGGGGTGGAGTTCTCCTTGATCAGGGTATTCACATGGTAGATCTGATGCGTCTGTTTGCTGGTGAGTTTACCCAGGTGCAGAGCATAGTGACCAACTCTCATTGGGGTTATGACGTAGAAGATAATGCTTATGCTTTGATGTGCACAGCTGATGGTATTGTGGGTATGTTGAATTCCTCAGCTACTCAGTGGCGACATCGCTTTAATTTAGATATTAATTTTGAGAGTGGGAGTCTCATCCTTGGAGGTTTACTTACGGGCACTAAGAGTTATGGTGCCGAGACACTTACAGTCTCTAAAGTTGATCATAGTAGTGATAATGGAAGTCCAAAAGAGCAACTAACTCAATACAATAATGACCCTTCTTGGGAAATGGAGATCAATCAGTTTGCAAATTACATTCTTAGTGATGTCGCGATCGAACATGGCTCTTCCAATGACGCCTATCAAACCATGAAGTTAGTTTATCAGATCTATTATAATGACCCAGTATGGCGTAACCAATTTCAAATTCCAAATCCAGAAGATATTGAAAATGAATAATCTTGATAGAATCTTCAACCTCAATCTGGTTAAATTCATCCAGCCCTATTTTCTGTGCTCGAATCAATCCTCAAAAGAAATTAATCAAAAGGATTATGGTTTTATGTCGTTGGATTACCTAGTAAAAGCCTATTTTTATAATTATATTTCAAGATGAAGCAATTGCAAGCTGAATTGAAGTTAGCTGAATCCACAGTGATTTTGGCCCTAAAGGTTTTATCAGATTTAAAACCTGAATCTACTTCGTTTAGTTTCGATGAATCACTGCCGAAAGAGATGAAGGCAGCGTCTGATAAGATTCTTGAAAAGATTATTCTGAAACAGTTGCGTACTTCTGGATTAGATATCTTGAGTGAGGAGGCTGGACAAATATACTCGGGTAATGAAACAGACTTGCGCTGGGTAGTTGACCCTCTAGATGGTACCGTTAATTATGTCCGTGGCCTTGCGCCATGTTCAGTATCTATATCCTTATGTCGAGGTGACAAACCTTTACTTGGAGTTATTGGTGAGTTTCCTTCATGCAAACTTGCCTCAGGTGGAGCTGATATTGGAGCTATATATCTAGATAAATCTATCCAGGTTTCTTCTATTGATGATAAGAAAAAGGCAGTTATTTGTACTGGCTTTCCATCACGGTTTGAGTTTGATTTAAATGGTACAAACTGGATAAATAATACTATAGAGCCCTTTGGTAAGATTCGCATGTTTGGTGCGGCCTCTATGTCACTTCTTCATGTTGCACGCGGTGCCGCAGAAGTGTATGCTGAGAATGATATCATGATTTGGGATGTGGCTGCTGGTTTGGCTATTTTAGAGGGGGCAGGAGGAGTTTATAATATGACACAAGGCCATCATCCTGATGCATTGAATGTTTTTGCTAGCAATGGCCTAATTTTGGATAATTAATGTGAATACTACTGATAAAGTTGCTGTATGCTCCCGCTCTTTCTCTCGCCACTCAGTTTTGCGGGCTGAGTTATTGTCCCGCTTTGCTAATGTCACCTTCAATGAAACTGGTCATCAACTCAAAGGGCTAGAATTAATAGCTTTCCTTAAAGGTCATAATAAAGCAATTACGGCACTTGAATTTATTGATGAAGCTCTTTTATCAGCTTTGCCTGAATTACAAGTAATTGGTAAATATGGTGTTGGCCTCGATATGATTGATCTTAAGGCTATGCGCAGGCATGGCAAACGTCTTGGATGGATTAGTGGAGTTAATCGGCGGTCTGCTGCTGAACTAACACTGGCCTTTGCTATTGTTATGTTGCGTCATGTTGTGGCGGGTAATCGAGAGGTCCTAGCTGGAGGGTGGCAACAACTGAAGGGTGGACTTCTTAGTGGCCGCAAAGTTGGCATCATTGGATGTGGCGAAATTGGTAAAGATTTGGTTCGGCTTTTGCAGCCTTTTAAGTGCTCAATTTTGGTAAATGATATACGTGAGTATTCAGAGTTTTATGCTAAGTTCAATCTGCAGGCAGTCAGCAAGGAAGAATTGCTTAGCCGTGCCGATGTGGTGACTTTACATGTTCCACTAGATGACTCCACCAGAAATATGCTTTCAAAAGAGCGACTTTCTCTAATGAAACCAAACGCGATTCTAATAAATGCTGCCAGGGGTGGGTTAGTGGATGAGACAGCATTAAAAGAGATGCTTCAAGAGAAGCAGCTTGCAGCAGCAGCATTTGATGTCTTTGCTCAAGAGCCACCGCAGGATCGTGAGTTGCTGGAATTGTCCAATTTCTTAGCAACACCTCATATTGGCGGTAGTGCAGAAGAAGCTATTATAGCAATGGGGCGTGCGGCAATTGATGGCCTTGATGATAATGAAATACCAAAAGGATAGTTATGAAAATTTTTATTAAAGAGAGTGTAATTGTTTTAAAATAATAAAGCATTAAAAAGGACTTACAAATAAATGATACAGAAGAAACAAGAGCCCCTCGTTAGTATTATTGTTAATTGCTTTAATGGCGAACGATTTTTGCGTCAAGCGCTAGATAGTATTCTGTCACAAACATACCAAAACTGGGAAGTGATTTTTTGGGATAACCAATCAACAGATAAAAGTGCGGAAATATATAAAAGTTATAATGAAGAACGCTTTAAATATTTTTACGCTCCCAATCACACTTTAGCAGCAGAAGCTCGTAATTTGGCTATTGATAAATCTACAGGAGAGTTTATTGCTTTCTTAGATGTTGATGACTGGTGGCTATCCAGCAAATTAGAACAACAAATACCTCTCTTCGCTGATTCGACCGTTGGCTTCGTTTGTGGAAACTTTTACATTTTATACGAACAAAAGAATAAGATCGTAAAAGCCTTAAAAGGCTCCATCCCAACTGGGAATGTTTTGAAATCTCTCCTAAATTACTATTACGTTGGTTTATTAACTCTGGTTATAAGGCGCACAGCTTTAAACTCCCTAAAGCATAAGTTCGATATTCGTTTTGAACTGATTTGTGATATGGATATTGTCATACGCTTATCAATTAATTGGAAAGCTGACTGCGTGCAGGATACCATTGGTTACTACCGAATTCATGAAAATAACTTAACTGTAACAAAAAGGTCTAGACACGTTGAAGAATATGAACAATGGTTAAATGAAATACGCCTTATTGAAAACATTAAAAACTTACCAGAGCTCAATAACGCCCAAACTAATTTAACTTATACTAAAATCAAATACTTAATTTTTGATAAACAAAAGGGAGCTTGCTCTAAATTGTTATACCAAATGCCTTGGGGGAAATTAAAACTCAAACTTCTAATCATCTTTTTTTCACCTTTTTTCATTGTGAAAAAACTCAAGGGATATTGATTACTAGGACTTAAAGACTTATCAACGCCATGGAAGAAAATAATCAAAATAATGTTATCCTGCCCAAACTATTAATCTTGTGTTGTGATACACCCCCACCAGCGGGAAACTGGACTAGCGTTCTTTAGCAAAACTTCAGTTCTTGTCCACAAGAAATTTCTATTCCATATTTAGTTGAAAAGCACAGCGATAAACTAAAAAATAAATTGCTAACTTGGATATATGATCTTGGCGAAACAAAAATTAACAAAAAGCGACTAGTTATCCACCAACTCTAGAAGAAATCTCCAGCTAAATATTGATCTAAGTTACTGAAGTCATCGAGTCTCTATTAGCAGTGTAAGTTAATGATTTATCGCTAATAATCTTAGTATTTTCTGAGATATTATTTCTGATGACAGGCCATTATGAGCTAATAAAAAGGGAACACTGCCTGTAATATTTGTAAATTTGTCAGGAATCCCAAAACGATAAAAATTAACACCTGTTCTATCTTCAGCAAAGATCTCTGCAAACGACGATCCTAAACCTCCAACAATATTATGATCCTCAAGAGTAAAAACGTTACCTGTTAACTTGGCTTGAAGCAAAATCTCTTCTTTAGCAAGTGGTTTAACAGTTGGCAATGAGTAAACACCCAGAGAAACATTATGCTTCGCCAAAGCATCTCTAATATCAATAGCCATGGGCAAAAGGCTTCCACTTACAAATAAACTCGCATCCTTCCCAGACCTTAACGGTATAAATTTTCCCAACTCTATGTCTATTGGCTTATTATGAACAACCGGACTGCCAGCCTTTGTTAAACGAATATAACACGGAGTACTTAACTCATATGCTTTTCGAGTAGCCCAGTCAGCCTCATATGCGTCTCCAGGCGTAAACACTGTCATCCCTGGCAGCAATCTCATGAGTCCTATATCTTCTGTGGCAAAATGACTAACTCCTAATTGATTAGCAAAGAATCCAGTCGCTGATCCGATAATCTTCACATCTAAATTACCATACGCTACATCAAGCCTTATTTGCTCAAAACAACGCATAGTTGCAAATGGTGCCTGGGCATAAAAAAATACCTTATGTCCAGATAATGCCATCCCAGCAGCAGTACTAACACTAGCTTGCTCTGTAACACCAGTATTAATAAAACGAGAAGGAAACTGACTTTGCATCTCTTCGAATACAGAAAACCCCATATCCGCAGTAATTGTTATGACCTTGTCATCATCTTGCATTAACTTTGTCAAACCTTTAACAAATGCTGTTCTCATTTAGCTAGCTCCTTTTCAGCGATAATTTTGTCCTTCCCCTTAGGAGTTTTATAATGCCATTCATTCCTATTTTCAAAAACAGAAACTCCTTTTCCTTTAACTGTGTGTGCAATTAGCACACTTGGTTTACCAATTATAAAAGGTAGCTTATTAATGTTTCTGTCAATGTCTAAGAAATCATGACCATCACACTCTCTAACCTCCCAATTAAAGGCTTCCCATTTTTCTCTTAATGGCTCTAAATTCAGAATGTCTTTAGGCCTTCCAAAGCTTTGCCACTTGTTATAGTCTACAATCACCAATAAATTATCAAGCCGATGATGGGCCGCTAGCATAATCGCTTCCCATGTGCTACCTTCATTAATCTCACCATCACTAATCATAACAACAACTCGAGAGTCAATTTTTTGTATTTTTGCAGATATTGCCATTCCAACTCCCAATGGTAAGCCATGTCCCATAGAAGTTGTCGTTGCCTCTATTCCTGGAATACCATTTATTGTTGAGCCACCTAACATTTTACTGCCATCTTTACAATATTCTTGTAATAGGCTTTTTTCAAAAAAACCTTTTTCAGCAAGCACAGCATATAAACAGGAAACAGCCCAACCTTTACTCAAAACAAATCGGTCTCTTGCTGGATCCAGTGGATTTTTTGGATCAACTCGCAATGTTTTATCATACAAATAGATAAGAAGCTCTATCATTGAATAAGAAGAACCTATATGTGAGGCATTACTTCCAGTAATCATTGCAAGAACTGTTCTTCTCAAGGCTTTTGCCTGTCTCTCAAGTGCCGTTACATTATCTTTTCTCAGCATTTTTAAAAAATCTCCTTATCTTATTTATAAAATTAGTTCTTTCTAAACCACTCAACCGTTTGTGCAATGCCGTCCTCCAGCGATACTTTTGGCTGCCAACCAGTTTGTTGATAAAGTTTGCTAATATTTGCTTGCATATGCATTATTTGATTAGAGTGCCCAAAACCAACATTAAACACACCAACAGCATTAGCATTTTCAGCCAAAGAAAGCATAGCATTAGCCATATCTGTAACATACGCGTAATCCCAATATTGCTCACCCTTAGTAAGTTTTGGAGACTTATGCTGTAATAACTCACAAATTAAATAAGGAATAAACCAACTTGTATTATCTCTTGGACCATATGATGAAAATAACCTTAGCCAGATCAAACGTATATTACTTTATTTAAAAAATGATTTAATAGTTCTATTGAAACCTTCTTTAATGCCTATAGAAGGTACCCAACCAATATGAGAAACCTTATCAATAGACGGACAAGCACGGGAAACCGGACTTTTTATATACTTATTACCTTCATCCTTTATATCAAATTTTACTCTCAGGTTTAACTCTAGCCGTAAATCCACAATTTCTAACGCTAAATTTCTTATAGAAATCTCAGCTTCAGGATTTCCAATATTATAAGCTTCTAAATCTTTTCCAGAAATAAGAATAGTTAAAAATCCAATAATGGCATCGCTAATATAACAAAATGATCTCTTAGCTAAGCCATCACTTTTCAGCACAATATCTTGACCCTTTACAACATTTGCCACAAAATCAGCAAAAACTCTTCCATCATTTAAATCTATACCGGGCCCATAAGTATGGAAAGGGCGAACTACGTTAACATGAAGGGCGTATTGTTTGCCCCATGCTACACACATTGTTTCCCCCATGCGTTTACTTTCTGCATAACATGAGTAATCATTCATTGGATCAAGATATCCAAAATCATTTTCTTTAACTAACGCATCTGGATTAATTGGCTCTCCATAAACTTCTCCACTGCTAAAAAATAGAAATTTTTTCGATTTATTTTTTACTGCATAATTTAGCAAATTTTGTGTACCTGTTGAATTTGCTAATATTGTTCCAACAGGATCTACTCCATAAAATTTTGGACTTGCTTGGCTTGCCGCATGAATAATAAAATCAACTTTTGGAAAATCATCTGAAAGTGGCTTTGCAATATCATGCAAAATAAGCTCAAAATTTGGCTCGTTAAGATACCCTGACAATCTTACATTTACACTATCTATATTTCTATAAATTCCAACTACCTTTAAATTTAAATCATGTACCTTATTAGAATAAATCAATGCCTTAACAAGATATGAACCTATAAGTCCACTACATCCAGTTATTAAAATAGACTGACCACGTAAATCCTCCCATTTAATTAAAGACTTAGAAATAACGTCTAAATCTTCAAGAATAATATGGTTTTTCTCTTTCATTAAAAATTAGTGTAAAAAAGACAAAATTAAATCATATGCTATTTGGCTAGTTGCAACTAGAATTGCAATTTTCATGATTGATTCATACTCAAATCCTTAATTTCTAAGCTGATGATAATTCCATCAGTTATGAAAAGTTTTTATCCTTTTTCTATAAAGAAAATATACATGTTAAACTATAATGATAAATAGAGGACCGTTTTATTCTTGATTTATTACATACAAAGAGGCAAAATTTGATTGGAGAAGAATCCATTATAGCTATGGGGTGTGCGGCAATTGATGGCCTAGATTTAAATGAAATACCAAAATGATAGTTATGAAAAATTTTATTAAAGAGAATGTAATTTTGATATTTCTTCGAAAAATCACTCATGAAAATTATCTTGTGTTTAACTTTTTGTTGAACAATATTTAGGTGATTAAAGTCTTATGAACCAAGAGATCGACACAGGACATCCTGAATCACTATTGATCTGGGATTGTAAAGACCAGTTATCAGTAAATGGTGATTTTGTGATTTTTTGGCAGAGGTATTCTATAAATAATGCTATAAATTGTTTATCAATCCCACAATTAGTTGAAAGAAATGAGGAAGAATTAAAATCTCAATATCTAGCTTTAATCTATGATTTAGGCAAATTAAAGGTTAAAGAAAAAACGATTATTGAAAATTTAGAGATAACTCCAGGTTTTAGTTATTGGTGGATGAGTCTTTTAGCAGAAAAGTGTAATCATTCAAAATCATATCAAATTGACAATATCATTAAGTTGATGGCTTTTTCTAAGTGGTTAAGGAGTAAAAACTATACTGCAATCAGACTGGTATCAGAAAATAAAGCGTTGGCAGATTCATTAAAGAACTTAGCCAAGAGCTTGAAAATTAAATTTGATTGGGATCATATCGTATCAATAAAACCAAATGTATCTCTAATTAGAAAGATATTTAATAAATTGCCAATTTTTATGAAAGCGTTAGTTTCTACTATACTTTATCTCTTTAATCACTGGCAGTTAAGAAATGTAGGTATTGAGGGTTGGAAAAATTCCACTGCAAAAATCACTTTTATCTCTTATCTAGCTCATCTAGATGCTGAAAAAGCTAAGAGCAACATATATAAATCTGGAATGTGGGGGAGCCTTCCTGATGAATTAAATAAGAAAAAAATTCAAATAAATTGGCTACATATTTATATAAAAAACTCAATAAATCCATCAGCTGGTTCAGCAAAAATTTTAGTAGAACAGTTTAATAATAGATATAAAAATCAACAGAATCATGTTTTTATAGATTCGTTTTTATCTGTTAAAGTTTTAAAAGAGACAATTTTAAGTTTATTTAGATTAGTTTTTAAATATAAAAAAATAAATCATGAAATTAAGCAATATACGGATTATTATTGGCCACTTTTCAGTGAAGATGTAAAGTTATCCCTTATTGGCATAAATGCCGTAGAAAATATACTCACTTATTACCTCTTTTTAGAGGCGATGAAATCATTGCCTACTCAAAATCAGGGTTTTTATTTGCAAGAAAACCAAGGCTGGGAGTATGGTTTTATTGATGCTTGGAAGCGCTCTGCACATAATGAGCTTATTGGTGTCCAGCACTCAACGGTTCGATACTGGGATTTAAGGTACTATTTTGATTCTCGGTCTTATAATAAAGAAAATAATTGTAATTTACCTCGTCCAGACAAGGTTGCAGTTAATGGCAATGCAACTAAGGATGCTTATTTAGCTGGCCAGTATCCAGCTGATGATTTAATTGAGGTAGAGGCATTGCGTTATCAATACCTGGAGGAAATGATAAATCTCAATAAAAATCCAGGAAAATTATATGACAGAGATACTGTTTTAGTGTTTGGTGATTATCTCCCAAAAAATACAGATTATCAGATGACTATACTTCAACAAGCATCTCACATTATGGATAAAAAAATTGAGTACATTGTTAAACCTCATCCTGCCTATCCAATTAAGACAGAGGATTATCCAGATTTAAAGTTAAAGATATCAAACTTACCAATTCCTAAATTATTAGATCATTATTCTGTAGTTCTCACAGGTGGAGTAACCTCATCAGCAGTTGATGCATTCTGTGCAGGAAAATATGTGATTAGTATTCTGGATCCTAGGTCCTTGAATCTTAGTCCTTTAAAGGTAAAAGGAATCAAAGGTGTATCATTCGTTAGTTCGGCAGATGAGCTCGCACAACTTCTGAATAATATAGATAAGATAAAAATTAATAATAATATTAATCAAGGAGAGGATTATTTTTATATTGAGAGAGATTTACCAAGATGGCGAAAATTGCTTAAAGTCGATGGAAATGAAACTCTATAATATCATTTTGCAATTAGTTGCATTCCGTCAATAAAAATTACTATTTCTAGATTTTAAGTTTTAAATTTTTTTAATTAAACTCAATATAATGTTAAATATAAATAATGCACAAGAAGTCGTTGCTTCAGATTTAGAGTACATATGTTTGAATTTGCGAGAAGAGTTATTAGATATCTCAGGAAAGAGGCTTTTGATATTAGGAGGTGCTGGGTTTCTTGGTTATTATCTTGTTCAAACAATAATGTATTGGAACAAAAATAATAATGAAGAGCTGCCTATTGACTTAGTTGTTTATGACAACTTTATGCGAGGAGTTCCCGACTGGCTAGAAAAACTAAAAGTTAATAATAATATTAAAATTGAAAAGCATGATGTTACTAATCCTATGCCTAATGATCTTGGAGATATTAATTTTATTATTCATGCTGCAACAATTGCCTCCCCAATATACTATCGGCTTCATCCTATAGAAACGATGAATGCAAATGTTGATGGTTTGCGCCATTTATTTGATTACTGCTTGGAGCAAAATGAAAAAGGCAATTCTGTGGATGGATTTTTATTTTATTCCACAAGTGAAATTTATGGTGATCCAAGCCCTGAAAATATTCCAACTGATGAAACATATCGTGGAAATGTTTCATGTACAGGGCCTCGAGCTTGTTATGATGAGTCCAAGCGATATGGAGAAACACTGTGTGTGAATTATGCCCAACATTACAATATCCCTGTTCGAATTGCAAGACCATTCAACAATTATGGTCCTGGATTAAAAATAACAGATCGAAGGGCGCTCCCTGATTTTGCACGTGATGTTTTAAATAGTAAAGATATAGTTATGCTTTCTGATGGCTCACCGACCAGAACTTTTTGTTATGTTGCGGATGCAGTTATTGGCTATTATAAGATTCTTACTAATGGACGCAATGGAGAATCATATAACATTGGAGCTGATACTCCAGAAATTTCAATGCGTGAATTAGCTGAGCGGGTGGTAACAAAATCACAAGAGTTATTCGATTATAAAGGAAAGGTTGTTTTCAGTAAGAGTGAGGATGAGGAATATTTAACTGATAATCCAAATCGACGTTGCCCAGTTATTTCTAAAGCTAGAAAAGATTTAAACTATAACCCAAAAATAAGTTTAGAAGAGGGGATTGAAAGGACCATGATGTGGTACAGGGATAATCAAGAGGCGAGTGAATCATAATGCGCATTTCAGTAATAGGGACGGGGTATGTCGGTTTAGTTTCAGGAGTTTGTTTTGCTGAAAAGGGTCATGAAGTTGTATGTATCGATAATAATGACTCAATAGTAGACAAAATAAACAGTTCAATTAGTCCAATTTATGAAAAAGACTTGGTTGGGCTGCTGTCTTCAAATATTGGTAAGCGACTGAGCGCATCATCTGATTTATTTAAGGCTGTAGACGAATCTGATGTATCTATATTAGCAGTTGGAACGCCATATAATGGAGATGAAATTGATTTAAAATATGTACGTGAGGTGTCAAGACAGCTTGGCCTAGCATTGAGAGAGAAAGATTCTTATCATACCATTATTGTAAAAAGTACAGTTATACCAGGCACTACAGATGACTTGGTCATTCCATTGTTGGAAGAATATTCAAATAAAGAAGCTGGCGCTGACTTTGGAGTTGGAATGAATCCAGAGTTTCTTCGAGAGGGTGAAGCTATTTCTGATTTTATGAATCCAGATCGTATTGTGTTGGGAGGTATAGATAAGCGAACTCATGATATTATGACTGAACTTTATGCTGGGTTCATCGGAGTAGATATATTACTAACGAATAATAAAACAGCAGAAATGATTAAATATACATCTAACTCTCTCCTAGCAACATTGATCTCGTTTTCAAATGAAATTGGAAATCTTAGTGCTTCACTTGGAGGCATTGATGCGCTTGATGTGATGAATGGTGTTCATCTTGATAAGCGAATATCTCCAATATTAGAAGATAATAAGCGTTTATTTCCATCACTTATCTCTTATCTTGAACCAGGTTGTGGTTATGGAGGTAGTTGTTTTCCTAAGGATGTTAAGGCATTAATTGCTCATGGAAAAAATAATAACCAGCCGATGCCTTTATTAAAAGCTGTGGTCAATATTAATGATGTTCAGCCCTATGAAATGATAGATCGCTTAAGAAAACACTATAAAAATATT
>ENA-OSJC01002570-OSJC01002570.1-marine-metagenome-genome-assembly--contig:-NODE-2570-length-13559-cov-14.197523_pt1 | contig 13559 bp, 14 predicted proteins | sample MGYA00237885_ERZ534234 | MGnify/ENA primary metagenome ERZ534234 (study PRJEB26413, sample SAMN06343907) | marine metagenome | isolation source: coastal waters | place: Atlantic Ocean: West Antarctic... | reverse complement strand
TATCAGCCTCAAAAACACCTAGTACGTGAAAATCTTGGCAATGAAGTCCTAATTCTTCTAAAGATTTTTGAACTTTTGGATCTTCAATGTGGCCCTCTAGATCACATAAAAAAAAGTATGATTCAAATGAGTTTTGCTCCGGATAACTCTGAAGCTTTGTTAGGTTTACACCATTAATCGCAAAACCTCCTAGGGATTGATAAAGTGCAGCAGGTTTACTTTTCAATTTAAATAAAAAAGATGTTATATATTTTTTATCTCCAAAATCTGGTTGATAAACTTCTTTACCCATAACTAAAAATCTAGTTGCATTACCTTTTTCATTTTCAATATTGGGTACAAGTATTTTAAGCTTATAAATTTTTGCACTTAATGAAGAGGCGATTGCTGCTTCACTTTTGATTTTTTTTTTTGAAATTGATTCTGCTGAACCAGCTGTATCAGCACGTATATGTTCAATGAAATTATTTTTTTTAATAAAATTTGAACATTGAGATAAACCTTGTGTATGAGAAAAAACATCTTTTATATCACTTAAGCTTGCCCTTGGCTGTCCTAATAAATTATGTTCAATTTTTTGAAAATGTTCTGCATAAATATTTAATCTATATTTAAAAATTAAATATTCTATTCCAATGTTTCCAGTAATACGATTTGATTCAGGTATTACCATTCGGGAACCGCTTTCTGATGATACTTTTAAGAAACACTCATCAAAGGTTTTGCATGGTACAACTTCTGCATTGGGATCAATTTCAAGAGCTGCTAAATGTGAATAGGCTCCAAAAGTTCCTTGAATATAAATTTTACTCATTTTATATTTTATATTCCATAATTTTTTTTATAGCCAGATAATCTTCTTTAGTATCAACTCCTATCGGAGAAGATTTTGCTAAAGCAACATTTATTTTTAATTTATTATCTAAAGCTCTTAATTGTTCTAGTTTATTTATTTTTTCATTATCCGTTTGATCTAAACTAACAAATTTTTCTAATACACTTATTTTATAAGAGTAAATTCCAATATGGTGATAAATATTTTGACTATCTGGTGATAAATTATCTCTAGTAAAATTTAATGCTGTTGGAAAATTACTTTCTTCTAATTTATTTGCTAGAATGACTTTAACTACATTTTTATTATCTAGTATCTTATCATCTTTAATTGTTGCTGCCAATGTTCCCAGTTCAGCATCTTGATTAATCATAAAGTTATTTAGATTAATGATGTCGTCTTTATTAATGTCAGGCTCATCTCCTTGTAGATTTAATATGTAATCAACATTTTTTATATCTAGTTTTTTATAAGCTTCAAAAACCCTATCCGTGCCAGTTTTATGATCACTTTGAGTTAGAATTGCTTTGCCACCATTTTTCAAAACATCCTCAAGTATCTCTTGATCCTCAGTTGCAACGACTACTTCACCAATATTGGCTTCTTCTGCTCTTTTAAAAACATGAGAAATAATGGATAAATTATTAATTTTTAAAAGTGGCTTTCCTGGCAACCTAGTTGCAGCCATTCTTGAAGGAATTAATATTAGTGTTTTTTTCATTATAAACATACTCACTTTATGCGTCTAACAGACGCAAAATTATAAAATTAAAAATTAAGTATTCTTTTAATTATCATGTTATATGTCAAAATAATTAAAATTAAATGGATTCGTTCGAACTAAATAAAATTATTGCTGCAATCCTAATGGTTGCACTGCTTGTAATAGGCTTAGGAAAAATTGCAGATGGTGTTTTTCATGTTAAGAAACCCAAAAATCCTGGATATCAAATTGAGGTAGAAAGCCAATTAACTTCAGCAACTTCTCAAACAACTGAGGTAGTAGAAAAAATTGATATCACTGCAGTTATGGCATTAGGTGATATTGCAAGTGGAGAAAAAATTTTTAAAAAATGCGCAGCTTGTCACTCAATAAACAAAGGCGGAAAAAATAAAATCGGTCCTGCATTATACAATGTTGTTGGTAGAGCGGTTGGTGGTGTAGATGATTACAAATATTCTAAGACCTTGGCTTCATACGGTAAGGAGTGGACATTCGAGGAGCTAAATGGTTTCTTAACAAAACCTTCCTCTTATTTAAAGGGAACTAAAATGTCTTACGCTGGTTTAAGAAAAGAGAAAGACAGAGCTTCTGTGATTAAATACTTAAATCAAAATAGTGACAGCCCTAAATTACTACCTTAGCTTTCCAAAACAATACAATAAGATACTTTTTTGAACATGTACTCTATTAAGTGCTTGTAGCCACACCTTTGAATTTTTTCCTAAAAAAACTTCACTCGAAACTTCTGTGCCTCTTGGTAAGCAATGTAAAAATGTTACATCTTTTTTAGCAAAACTCATTAATTTAGAATTAATTTTAAAATTCTTAAAATCTTTAATTTTTTTACTTTTATTAACTTTGTCATTTAAAGAAATAACCTTGTCTGAAAAAATAACATCTGAACCTTTTGCTGCTTTTTTAGCATCATTATAAATATTAATTTTACCTTTATTCTTTATTGCCCAATCAAGTACAAATTTTTGAGGTTCATAATTTTTAGGGCAACCAATATTTAATTTAAAAGAAAACTTAACTGATGCTGCGATTAAACTATTAAGAACATTATTTGAATCTCCAATCCAACAAATATTTAATTTTGAAATAGGTTTTTTTTTAATTTCTTCAACTGTAAAAATATCTGATAAGACTTGCGTAGGGTGTGATGATGGGCTTAACCCATTAATAACAGGTATTATTAGATATTTACTAAATTCTTCTATTTTTTTATCACTATCAGTTCTCAGCATAAAACCATCGGCATAAGTTGATAAAATTCTTGCTGTATCAGCCAAACTCTCCCCTCCCTTTCCAAGGTGTAATTCATTTGCTCTAAGTGTCATGGTCCCACCTCCCAATTGCTTTATTGCAAGGTAAAAACTTAGTCTCGTTCTAAGGCTCGATTTTTCAAACATTTGAATAAGCAATTTTCCTTTTAAGGGCCTATCTTTATCTATCTCAAGAGTGCTAAATTTCTTTCTTTTATTTTTTCTTTTTTTTGCGTCAGTTAAAATTTTTCTAAGGTCTATCGCAGGTATATCTTTAAGTGTGATAAAATGATTCATTTTTATTATTTTAATAAACAAACACTTCTAATTATTTTTATAGATAGATCTATTTCTTGCTTTTTAACATTAAGTGGTGGCAATATTCTTATAACGTTTTCTGCAGCTCTAATTGTTAATAATTTATTATCCATTAATTTTTTAATAAATTTTGTTTGATCATTGTGCAGTTGTAATCCTATCAATAAACCAACTCCTCTCACTTCTTTAATTACTTTTGGAAACTCTTTCTTTAACTTGTTCAATTCAAAGTGAAAATATTTAGACATCTTTTTAACATTGGTAAGAAACCCTTTTTTAAGTATTTGATCTAAGACTGCATTTCCGACAGACATTGCCAGTGGATTTCCACCAAATGTTGAACCGTGAGTTCCTGCTGTCATCCCAGATGCTACTTTTTTATTCATTAAAACTGCTCCAAGTGGGAAGCCACCTCCAATACCTTTTGCTATTGGCACAATATCAGGTTTAATTTTTGAGTCTTCAAAGGCAAAAAAATTTCCAGACCTACCTATTCCACATTGAACCTCATCTAAAATTAATAAAATTTTTTTCTCATTACAAACTTTTCTTAATCCCCTTAGACACCAATCTGGAATAACCTTAATTCCACCTTCACCCATAACGGTTTCAACCATAATTGCAGCTGTTCTACTTGTTATAGATTTTTTTAATAATTTATGGTTTCCAAACTCGAAGTGATCAAATCCTTCAACTTTTGGTCCAAAACCTTCTGTCATTTTTTTTGATCCACTGGCATAAATTGTGGCTAATGTTCTTCCATGGAATGAGTTTTTAACACAAAGAATTCTATTTTTTTTTGGCTGGCCTATTGAATAAAAATATCTTCTTGCAACCTTGATTGCTGCTTCTGTTGCTTCTGCTCCACTATTTTGAAAGATAATAAAATCAGCAAAAGTTTTTTTAGCTAATCTTGTAGCTAACTTTTCACCTTCTGGAATTATAAATGCGTTAGATACATGCCAGAGTTTTTTAGCTTGTTTATGAATTGCTTTTATTAAATATGGATTAGCGTGTCCTAAAGAGTTAACTGCAATCCCTTGGACAAAATCTAAATATTTTTTTCCATTAGTTGAGTAAAGAAAACTTCCTTTTCCGTAATTAAACGAAATTTTTCTTCTATTATAGTTTTTTGCTAAAGCACTCATGTTCTAAGATTTAATTTTATACCCCTTCTTGTAAAGAAAAAAAGCTACATACAACATTGCAATACTTAAAATTGTTAAATAAATCAATCCTACAGTTATTGACCCATCTGATCTTCCTAAAAAGCCATATCTAAATCCATCAATCATATAAAAGAACGGATTAATATGGCTAATAGTTTGAAAAAATTTAGGCAGTTTGTCTATAGAATAAAATACACCCGATAAAAAGCTTAATGGGGTGATAACAAAATTGGTCACTGTTGCGGTATGATCATATTTTTCAGCCCAAAGGCCAGTGATAAAACCTAAGCTTCCCAGTATAAAAGCACTTAAAAAGCCAAAAATAAAAATAAATAAAATATTATTTATTGGCATCTCAACAATTAGAGAAAAAACACCTGTTGAAATTATAGCAATTAAAAAACTTCTTGTAAGAGCTGCTAATATTATTGCCATTGAAACTTCTAGTGCTGATAAAGGTGCATAAAGCATATCAACAATATTTCCCTGAATTTTTCCAATCATTAATGAGGATACAGAATGACTAAATGATTGAGTTAAAATACTCATCGCAATTAAACCTGGAGCTAAAAAACTTATAAAAGAATAGCCAAGAACATCTCCCCTATTATTACCTAAAGCCAAAGATAAAACTGATAAAAATAACAAACTTGATACAAGTGGAGATAGTAATGTTTGTTGCCAAACCGCCATAAACCTATTGCATTCCTTAAGCCATAAACTTTTAAAACCAATCCAATTTATAAAACCAAATTTTTTAACACTAATTTTATATTTCTTATTCAATTCAACCATAGGTATTCATATATAAGTTTTAAAAAACTTGTGTACAAAACTAAAATATCTATTGTTTTTTTTTCCATCTTGTGTGATCTGTATATAGTTATTAAATTTAATTAGCATACTAAATATAGATTATGAGTTGGAACGAAGAAAAAGTTAATAAACTTAAAGAACTTTGGGGTAAAGGAAGCACAGCAAGCCAGATTGCAGAAAAAATTGGTGGACTTAGCAGAAATGCAGTTATTGGCAAAGCTCATAGATTAAACTTGTCATCAAAAATTAAAACTAAGAATACTTCATCAAATCAAAGTTTAAACAGCAGTATAGAGGAAAATACCTCTAAACAAGGACAAGGAAGGAAGAGTAAGTTTAAGTCTTTGCTCATTGAAAAAGATTTTGAACCAGAAAACCCTAAAAAATTAGAAGAACTAGATGAAAGCTCTTGTAAGTGGCCTGTTGGACATCCAGAGGAACAGTCGTTTTATTTCTGTGGAAGATCTTCTTTAAAAGATTTTTCATATTGCAAGCTCCATTTACTTTATGCTTATCAGCCAAAAGGAAAGAGAGAAGAACCCACTACTAATAAAGAAGAAGAAGCACCAGAGTATACTGAGAAAAAAATTAATACTGCTTAATAGTAGTTTCTCCCAGAACTAATTTTTCTTATTTTTATTTTTTCCATCAATTCCCCTTAGAACTGACTTAATAATTAAATATGATAGAAACAAAAAAATTAAAAAAATTAAAAAATAAATAATACTAATAGCCATAAAATAAATTATACAATTTTTGTTTTAAAAAATCCTATTAAGAATTAGTGGGGTTATATTTTTTAGTGGAAAATTGACCACCCTCTCTCCACATATAACAGTATTTTTCAACTTCTTGATCAAATAGCCTTGTACTTGGAACTCCTATATCAGAGTTGGTTTGATATTTATTTGAAGGAATATTATCATACTTTAACAGAATAAGTTGATCTACTGTCAATAATGGTTTTGGAAATAATTGAAATAATTTTGCTGACATATTTGCAACAAAATATGGAAGAGGGATTAACAATCTATTCTTATTAATTAACTTTAATAATTTTTTTAAAATTTCTTTTAAAGAAATAACATCAGGTCCTACACACTCAATTATTTTAGAAAATATATTTTTAGAAATAACATGATAGATAGTATCCGTTAAATCAGAACAATGAATTGGAGTAAATTTAGTATCTCCATTGTAATAAAGTGGAAAGAATGGAAGCCTACTTAGTAAAGTCATAAAATTCGTAGTAAAATTATCATCAACTGAATAAACTACTGAAGGTCTTAATATTGTAGCTAAAGAAAAATTTTTTTGGATGTTAGACTCGCCCTCTAATTTGCTTTTTGCATATTCTGAATCTGTTGCATTATTTATTCCCAATGCAGACAGGTGAATAAACTGTTGAACTTTATATTCCTTACAAAGTTTAGCTAAAATAGATGGAAAAATAGAGTGAATGTTTTTAAAGGTATTACCTTTGCCACCTTCATACAAAATGCCAATTAAGTTAATACAAATATCAGTTTGGGCAAAAAGTTTTCTAATCTTTATCTCTTCAAAAATGTTAGCTTCAACAATATCTATGTAACCTGCGTTAGCTTGAGTTTTTATCAAGTATCCTTTTTGATGAAGGTTTCTAGTGACCACTGTAACCTTATAATTATTTTTAGTGAGCTTTCTTATTAAATGACGACCTATTTGACCACTACCTCCAAAGATTAGACAATTTTTTGCTTTCATATATATATAATTAAAAATGAATATTGATATTAAACTTCACAAGAATGATCTACCAGAAGATTTAGATTTAGGCAATATTATAGCAGTTGATGGAGAGTTTATGGGTCTCAATGTTAAGCGTGACCCTTTATGCCTTATTCAATTATCAAGTGGAAATTCTGATGCTCATATTATTCAACTTGATAGAGAGAAATACAATGCTCCAAATTTAAACAAAGTTCTTTCTGACAAGTCAATCACAAAAATATTTCATTATGGCAGAGCAGATATGGCTCACATAAAATATTATCTAAAGACAGAAACTAATAATATTCTTGATACAAAAATTGCCTCAAAATTAGCTAGATCTTATTCAGATAGCCACTCTCTTAAAACATTAATTAAAGAATTTATGAACGTAGATGTTAGTAAACAGTTTCAAAGTTCAGATTTTGGAGGAGAACTATCTTCAGCTCAATTAAAATATTGTGCTAATGACGTTATTTATTTGCATAAAATTCATGAAGAATTAAATAAAATTCTTGTAAGAGAAAAACGAGTTGATTTATATAAGAGCTGTTTAACATTTTTAAAAACCAGAGTTGACCTTGATTTAGCTTTATTTAAAGAAGATATATGGTCCCATTAAATGAAAAAAATAAATTATAAAAAAATTGCAAAAAATGTAATTGATCTCGAAATCAAAGCTCTAAAAAAATTAAAAAGCTCAATTAATAATTCCTTTAATGAGGCGGTAATATCGTTAGCTAACTGTCAATCTAAAGTCATTTTATGCGGTGTTGGAAAAAGTGGATTAATAGCAGCAAAAATTTCAGCTACACTTTCTTCTGTTGGAACACCTTCATTTTCACTATCTGCAAACGACTGTTCTCATGGTGATCTTGGCAGCATTTCAAAAAAAGATATTTTAATTTTAATAAGTTATTCTGGTTCCACAGAAGAACTAAAAAATATTATAAAATATGCAAATCGAAATAGAATTACTCTAATAGGAATAATGTCTAAAAAAAATTCAATATTATACAAAGCTTCTGACATTAAGCTTCTTATTCCAGAAGTAACTGAAGCAGGCCTTGGTATTGTACCGACTTCAAGCACAATTAATCAATTAAGCATAGGTGATGCATTGGCAGTTGCTATTTTAAATAAAAAAAATATTAGTAAAAAAGATTTTAAAAAATTTCATCCCTCAGGAAATCTTGGTGCACAACTTAGAACTGTTGAAGAGTTAATGATCACAGGAAATAAAATTCCATTTGTAAATGAAAATTTAAAAATGAAAAAAGCTTTACAAATAATTTCTGGTAAAAAACTTGGTACTTTAATTATTCAAAATAATAAGAAAATGACCATAGGTATAATTACAGATGGCCAAATTAGAAGATTCAATGCAATAAGCAATAATCTCCAGGATTTATCTGTGAAAAAGGTTATGACTAAAAACCCAATTAGTATTGATCAAGATACTCTTGCCGTGAAAGCCTTATCAATAATGAATACAAAGAAAATTACCTCCCTGTGTGTGCATAAAGGTAAGAATACGAAAAGAACTGTTGGAATTTTACATGTTCATAGCATACTGCAGTCAAATATTTATTAAATGAATAAAAAAACAGGATTACAAGTTATAATGATCCTTGTTATTATCATCATCTCTCTGTGGTTTTATCTAAAATACTTCACTGAGAACTTTGAAAATACAAAAGAGGCTCCCGCTAAAGAAACAATTGATAAAAATCAAAATAGCACGTCAACTTATATTGATGACATTAATTATGTTTCCACAGATGCTAAAGGTAATAAATATCAAATAACTGCGAAACAATCTGAAATTAAAATTGAAAATTCTGATGTAATGTTTTTAAAAGATGTTGTGGCTTTTATTTTCATAAAAGATTCAGATACAGTTAAAATTACTTCTAATTTTGGTAAATATAATTCGAAAAATTATGATACTATTTTTTCTAAAAATGTAATAGTCATTTACCCAGGACATAAAATTACTGGAGAATACTTGGATTTTTCCTTTTTAAGTAATCTTGGAACTATTACTACAAACGTTATTTATACTGGAGAAAAAACAAGTTTATTTGCTGATAAAATTGAAATGAATATTACTACTAAAGATACCAAAATTTTTATGAACGATACTAAAAAAAAAGTTTTAATCGAAGGAACTAAATAAAATGGGTATAATTAAAAAGTTTAGAATTAAATCTTTTAAAAACCCTAAACCTCTGATCTCTTTAGAAAATATATCATTATCATTCGGTAAAAGAAAAATTTTAGACAACGTAAGCTTTAAAATTAATCATGGTCAGATTTTAGGCATGTTAGGGCCTAATGGAGTTGGAAAATCTACAATTTTTAATTTAGTCACAGGATTGATTAAGCCTGACTACGGTAAAATAAAGTTTGAAGGGATTGACGTTATTGACTACCCAATATATTTAAGAACAACAAAATTTAAAATTGGTTATGTTCCTCAATATGGAGGTTATTTCAGTGATCTTACTTTATTGGAAAATTTAAAAGCAATAGCTGAAATTGTAATTGAAGATAAAAATTTAATTTACCATAAAATAGATCAGTTAATTGCTAAATTTGAGCTAGATGCTATCAGAGATATAAAAGCAAAGTTCCTATCTGGTGGACAAAAAAAAAAGTTAGTAATCGCTCTCGCTTTATTAAGTGATCCAAAAGTGCTTTTACTTGATGAATGCTTTGCTGCACTAGATGTTCTAACTATTAAAATGCTACAAGAAATTATTGTTAATTTGCAAACAGAAAATAACATTACTATTTGTATTTGCGATCACCAGGCTCGTGATCTACTTTCTTGTGTGGATGTTGCAATTATTTTGTCAAACTGTAAAATTATTGCGCAAGGATCTCCCAATGAGTTGATTAATAATACTGAAGCTAAAAATGCTTACTTTGGTGACTCTTTTAAATTTAATTAAAGTATGTCGAAAACACTTATAATTAGAAATAAGATTAAAAAATTTGATAAAAAAATAGAAGTTAGTGGGGATAAGAGCTTGAGTATAAGATGGGTTCTTTTAGCCTCTCAAGCAATTGGAAAGTCAAAAGGGTACAATCTTTTAATGTCTGAAGATGTGTTGGCTGCAGTCGATAGTATCAAAAAACTTGGTATAAAAGTGAAGATGCAAAAAAAGTACTGTGAGATAATTGGTAACGGAATTAATGGTTTTAAATATAAAAAAAACTTAAAAATAAATGCTAAAAATTCTGGAACACTTAGTAGATTGATCCTTGGGCTTTTGATTAAATCTCCAGTAAAAATAAAAATAATTGGAGATAAAAGTTTATCTAAAAGAGACTTTTCAAGGGTAACTATTCCTTTAGAAAAATTTGGTGTTAAATTTTTTTATAAAACAAAAAATAAGCTGCCTTTAATAATTCTTGGCACGCAGTCTGCAAAAGGTATTAAATATTTAGAGAACAAGGGTTCAGCTCAGTGCAAAAGTAGTGTCATGTTAGCGGCACTAAATGCTTCAGGAACAACTTCTATTAAAGCAAAAAAATCAAGAAATCATTCAGAATTACTTTTTCAATATTTAAAAATTCCAATCAAGGTAAAAAAGAGTAAAGAATTTGATCTTATAGATATTAAAAAGCCAAAAATAATTAATGCATTTAATTACCGAATTCCAGGAGACATAAGTTCAAGTGCTTTTTTTATGGTGCTGACAATACTTGCTGAAGATTCAAAACTTTTAATTAAAAATATAAATATTAATCCTTCTAGAATAGGAGTGATAACCATCTTAAAAAAAATGGGCTCTCAAATAATACTTAAAAATCAAAGGACTTATAAGGGAGAAAAAATTTCAGATATTTTAATAAAAAGTTCGAAAAAACTTAAATCTATTAACTGTCCAATAGAATTAAATAGTAGTGCAATAGATGAATTTTTAGTTATTTTTCTAATTGCAGCAAAAGCAAAAGGCATTTCTTACTTTAAAGACCTTTCAGAGCTGAACCAAAAAGAAAGTCCAAGATTAATTTTGGGGTCTAAAATTTTAAATATGATGGGTATTAAAACTAATTTGACTAAAGATTCTATCAAAATTTATGGACAACCTAATTTAGAAATAACAAAATCTATAACAATTAAAAATTATTTAAAAGATCATAGGGTTTTTATGATGAGCACAATTGCTGCCTTAACTTTTGGTGGAAAATGGAAAATTCACGATAAAGATTCTATAAATACTTCCTTTCCCTCTTTTTTAAAAATAGTTAAAGATATAAGTCATTTATCATTATGATGATTAAAAAAAAAATTAAGATTGCAATAGATTCTCCTGCTGCCGCTGGCGCGGGCACTCAAGCAAAATTGATTTCTGAACATTTTAATTTATTCTATTTAGATACAGGTAAAATTTATAGATTAATTGCAAACATTAAACTTACACAGCCAAATAAATATAGTCATACTTTAATAAAAAAAAAGATGCTTAAATTAACTATGAAAGCTTTACAAAATAAAAAATTATTATCAGATGAAATTGGAACAATGGCGTCAGTTATATCAAAAGATAAAAAAATCAGAAAACTAGTTCATGCATTTCAGATTAAAAGTGCCTATTATCCTCCTAAGAAATTTAATGGATCTTGTTTGGATGGAAGGGATATAACTTATAAGATAATTCCTGACGCAGACTTTAAATTTTTTATAACAGCAAAGACTGAGGTTAGAGCTTTAAGACGATATAAAGAGTTAAAAAGACTAAATAAGAAAATAACCTTTAAAGAAGTCCTAAAAAGCATCAAAAAACGTGATAAAAGTGACTATAATAGAAAAGTCTCACCTCTTAAGAAAACTCGAGATTCGATCTTGATTAATACTACAAATTTAACTAAAAGATCATGCTTTTCAAAAATTAAACAAATTATGGATAGGAAACTAAAAGCTTAATGGAAATTTATAAAGACCTCTCAAACCCTGCCTCTAAAGAATTCGAACAACTACTAAATTCACAGTTTACTAAAACAGCAAACCTTGAAGAAGGAAAAATTATTACTGGTGTAGTGAATAAAGTTACTGATAACTTTGTATTTCTTGAAGTTCCTGGCTTAAAGTCAGAGCCTATTTTAGATATCAATGAATTAAAAAGTATGGGCATGCTAGACAAAGCAAAAGTGGGTGAAAAAATTTCAGTTCTTCTTGAAAGATTGGAAGATAAAAAGGGTGAAGTACTAGTATCAGCTTCAAAAGCTCAAAAAATTCAAGGTTGGGATAAGCTTGTAGAAGCATATGAAAAAAATGAACCTATAATGGGTAAAATTACTGGGCGTGTTAAGGGTGGCTGTATAGTTGAACACATCGATACTGGTTCTTTAATGTTTTTGCCTGGATCACAAATTTCAGACAAACCATTAAAAGATATTAGTCATTTAATGAATGAACCTCAAAAATTTGCACTAATAAAACTAGATAAAGTTAGAGGAAATGCATGTGTTTCTAGAAGAGAAATAATTTCTTCATTTAAAAAAGAAGATAAAATTAAAATTGTTGAAAAATTTAAAGTTGGTGATTTAATTAAAGGAGCTGAAGTAAAAGGCTACAGTTCATTTGGTTGTTTCTTTAGTGTTAACGGTGAATTAGATGTTTTAGTTCATCTTCAAGAAATTTCTTATTCAAGAGTCAATCACCCTGATGAAGTTTTTACAATCGGAGAAAAACATGATCTTAAAGTAATCAGTGTTGATCTAGAAAAACTTCAAGTTGGTTGCTCAGTAAAACAACTTACACCAGATCCTTTTGAAAATATTTCAAATTATGAATTAAATAAAATCTACAAGGTAAAAGTAGTTAAGCTTATGGACTTCGGAGCTTTTTGCGAACTTGAAAAAGGATTATCGACTTTATTGCACTCAAGTGAATTAAGTTGGACTAAAAAAAATATATCTGCAAGAAAAATGTTTAAAGTAGGTGATGAGATCGATTGTATAATCACTGAAATAGATAAAGAAAAAAGAAGAGTGGCAATTTCTCATCGTCTAACAACTGATAACCCTTTTGAAACGTTTGAAAAAACTTACCCGATTGGTTCTGAAGTTGAAGGTGAAGTTGCTAGCAAAAATGAATATTCTATTTTCTTAAAAATTGATGGCCTAGATATTGACGCCTTCTTACATTGTAATGATTTAACTTATCTAAATAATGGTGAAGAGGAATTAGCTAAATACAAAAATGGCGACAAATTAAAAGTCAAAGTTTTAGAAGTAAAAGCAGCTGAACAAAAGGTACGTGTCGGACTTAGACAGACGCAGCTAGATCCAATTGATTGGTTTAAAGATAAAAAAGCTAAACAAACAATAACTGTTAAGATTATTTCAACTGACAACAAAGGCCTTGTTGTAAGACCGGAAGGCTGTGAGATGGATTTTATTATTAAAAAATCTGCCATTGCGATTAATGCTGCTGATGCGAGACCTGCTAGATTTACAGGTGGAGAAAGGATTGACTGCGCTATTCAAGAATTGGATTTAGAAAAAAGAAAAGTAACACTAAGTATTAAACTTCTAGAAGAAATCGAGCGTAAAGTTGCACTGGATACTTATGGGTCTGAAGCAAGTGGAAAAAACTTACCTTTCTCATCATTATCTGATGATTTAGAGAAAAAGAAAAAAGAAGACGAATAAAAGTTGGCTATTGT
>ENA-OSJC01002563-OSJC01002563.1-marine-metagenome-genome-assembly--contig:-NODE-2563-length-13607-cov-10.892979_pt1 | contig 13607 bp, 12 predicted proteins | sample MGYA00237885_ERZ534234 | MGnify/ENA primary metagenome ERZ534234 (study PRJEB26413, sample SAMN06343907) | marine metagenome | isolation source: coastal waters | place: Atlantic Ocean: West Antarctic... | reverse complement strand
TCCGGCGTAGCTCAGCGGTAGAGCAGTTGACTGTTAATCAATTGGTCGTAGGTTCGATCCCTACCGCCGGAGCCAATTAAAACAATAGCTTAGCGCATATTCCGCTAAGCTTTTTTTGTTTGTGGGTTACAAATGGGTTACAAAAAAATCTGAAACACACATAATAATGCTCTAATGAAAAGTGATTAGTTATCCATTTAAAGGTTTAAGATACACAGGCTTGCTGTAAACTAAGGTAGATAAATAAGGAGGAGCTTTATAATGAGTGAAAAAAAAGAATTCACAGTAAGCGATAAGGCAATTAAAATATTAAATAACTCTACTGTATGGGACATGACATTACCGTGGGACCCAGAAGCCATGGATGAAATAACATTACCGCGTTTTAAAAAAGCTGGTTTTGATTTTATTTCTCTTACTGTTGATATGCCTTCCTTAGAAGCAACTGTGCAACATATTGCTAAAGTTCACTCCTTTATAAGAACCAACGGCGATAAAATAGCTTTTGCCCGTAACGTCGGTGATATTGATAAGGCAAAGGAAACTGGAAAACTTGCAGTAACATTTCATCTGCAGGAAACAAACCCCTTGAATGGTGACATAAATATGATCTCAACATATTATGAACTAGGCGTCAGGCACATGCTTCTCGCATACAATCAAAAAAATAGAGTTGGTGATGGCTGTGCTGAACGTGGTGATGGAGGTCTTAGTCGCTTCGGCGTAAAGGTCGTCCAAGAAATGAATAGGGTTGGTATGCTTGTTGATGGTAGCCATACAGGTTACCGAACGACAATGGAAGCTATGGAGGTTTCGAATTCACCATTCATATTTTCGCACTGTAATGCCTGGGGAGTTGTTCCGCATTATCGCAATATCAAAGATGATCAAATAAAAGCTTGTGCAGACACTGGTGGAGTAATTGGCGTAAATGGGCTTGGTGAATTTCTCGATGACCCTAGCGCAAGTAGTGAATCAGTGTTCAAACACATAGACTACATGGTAGATTTGGTTGGGCCCCAACACGTAGGAATTGGCCTAGACTATGTAAAACACACAACCAGCTTCTGGAATTGGGTTCGGAAGAATCCAGAAATATGGCCTTTGATAAATAATAAACCTCATGCCGATACAAAATTTGGACAACCAGAACAAATTAAAGAACTATGTGAACTAATGATCAAACACCAGTATGCAGAATCTGATATTTCTGCAATTTTAGGTGACAATTTTGCTAGAGTGGCTAGGCAGGTATGGAAATAATGGCTTCAGTTAATATGATGCCCAGCTTTGAGGACCTTATTGCATTACGTGGTGCTAGCACGTTGGATGACGCAATGGTCAGTTTTTATGGCAATGATCCTGTTGTCCAGAGTAGGTTCAAGGTGGGTGAAGTCTCTTCTGCTGCTATGGTCGCCAATGCAGTTGCGGCTAATGATATCTGGCAGCTCCGGAATAATGGAGGTGTTCCTCAGAAGATTCGAATAGATAAAAAAGCAGCGGCGGCCTCGCTTAGGAGTTACGCCCATCTTGAGATAGAAGGTAAACCACCGCTTGCCACTGGCTGGACAGAACCAACCGTCAGTTATTATCGCTGCCGGGATGGTCGCTTTTTACATCTACAGGGAACATTTCCACACCAACGTGATCAAACTTTAAAATTTCTTGCTTGTAATAACTCTATTGAAGAAATTGCTGCGAAAATTATCCTACGAGACTCATTTGATTGGGAAGAAGATCTTGCAAAAGAACGCTTGTGTGGTGCAGTTATTCGATCAAGAGAAGAATGGCTAATTCATCCTCAAGGACGTGCAATGAGAGATGTTCCCATAGTTGAGGTCATTAAGGTTGCAGATGGTGAACCTGAGCCGTTGTCACCTGCGCTGCGCCCTCTGTCTGGTGTGCGTGTGCTTGATCTGACACGGGTTCTCGCGGGGCCAATTGGAACCCGAACACTGGCAGCGCATGGGGCAGATGTACTACACGTTCGACGTGAGGGTCTTGCGATGATAGAATTATTTGCTGCTGATACCAATCACGGCAAGCTTTCGACCTTTCTGGATCTAAAACTTGATACTGATGCAAACTGCCTTCGATCCCTGGCCAGGGATGGAGACATTTTTGTTCAAGGATATCGTACGGGTGTTATGAACCGTCTGGGCTTTGGCCTGGAAGATCTCCTTAGTTTACGTCGTAATATCATTTATGTCTCACTAAATTGTTATGGTCATACGGGGCCTTGGGTCAATAGACCGGGCTGGGAACACCTTGCCCAGTCAGTAAGTGGGTTGGCGACTGAAAATGGGCACCCTGGAGATCCTAAACTTATCCCTGCAGCGCTGTGCGATAATGTAACAGGATACTTAGCAAGCTATGGTGCGATGTTGGCATTAAAACGTAGAATGGTGGAGGGTGGTAGTTATCACGTTCGGGTGTCGCTTTGCCGGACGGCGATGTGGATCTCTTCGCAACAGTTGTGTTCTAATGAATCCGTGTTAGGAGTAAATGCGCCATCGGTAGAAGATATTGATGTCCAGGATTATCGGATGATCACGGAAACGCCGTTTGGGAGAATGCATCATTTAAATCCAATTGTTCAAATGTCAGAAACGCCCTTAGCCTGGGAGCGGCCTACAGTGCCGTTGGGCACACATGAACCAAAGTGGCCGTAATTAGAAATGGTAATGCTTCACCTTTTGAGTAAAATCGAGATTGAGATTAACTTTTAATGGCTCGTTCTTTTGTACCTTTTGAAACACTCTGGGAAATGGCGATAGATACGCCATATTCTTTTATGGTCAGGGATGATAATTTAGCCTGGAGCTGTGGACAATTAGCGCTTGATAAAAAGTCACAGGTTATTGGTGCAAATAATATTGAAAAACAGAGCTATGTCGTTTGTGACTATATTTTAGAAATACTTTCACGTGCTGACATGCACATTCAATCAGTAACTAAACTTCTCTTATATTACGTGGATACTGGTAAAAATAATCGAGAGAAGATGGTGGGTATATTTCACGAAAGATTTGGCAACAATGTTCTCCTTGTACCAATAAGAGTGCCGCATTTTTATTACGATGGAATTTTACTAGAAGTAGATATTTACTGTAATACTGAAAAAAAACAGTATTTGTTACATAATCAAAATGGCGTATCAATTAACGCTATTTCTACAAGTTCAGAGATATCAATGTTTGTTGAAGCAAAAGCTAATTCAATTGAGTTTCTGATTCCAGAACTAACGTCTTTTCTTTCAGATCTTAGTGTAAACCTAGAGGTAGTATTATCAGAACACTGGTTTGTGCCAACTAGTAACCTGTTGGCTTTTAACAGCTGTATGACGAAGGATAGGCCAAATCTTGATTTGGGTGCGGTCATCAGTTCAGGCAAAGACAATAATCATATTTCAGGCCACTTTATTTTAACAAGAGAGGGGACAGTAAGTTCAACAAAGACAATCGATACAGAAAATAATATAAGTCTTTTAGTACGTCAAACTGATAACCTGGCTTGGCTACAGGCGCGTTCCCTTGACGTTACAAAGGGTACAGTGGCCCAGACAGTGTCTATTATGGAAAGTATAGAAACTGCCATTAAGCTTTTAAATTTAAGCTTCAAAGATATCGTAAAGTCTACCACACATTATGTTGGGGGCAATACGGCTGAGGAATTACATCAAAATATGGAAGTCAGAAACTCTTATTATGAAAAACCAGGTCCAGCATCCACAGGTTTGGCTGTATTTGGGTTTTCAGGTCATGAAAGTCATATTGTGATTGATTTGACTTTTAATAAGTTATGTTAGGCTGAATTCATGTCAAAACTATAGGAATGGAATACACTACAATAAGAAATACCTTGACCAACGTATTATAGATTGCCAGTGTCAGATTGTATGTTAATTGATCCTCCAAAACTAAATGATTTTACATTTTTTGAACGTTTGGATTATTTACTCACTAATACAAGTTGGCAGGGGATTAGAGTTGAACAATTTGACAAGAATGGTTCTTAAACGCCTTTTCCTAGGTGTTTTCTTGTTGTTCATTATCTCTGTGATGATTTTCATCGGCGTTGAAGCATTACCAGGTGATCTCGCAGAATCAATTCTGGGGCAGGCTGCCACGCCGGAAAGCATTGAAGCATTACGTCGTGCACTTCAATTGGACCTACCTCCCCTTACCCGATATTTCTACTGGATCAGTGGAATTCTACAAGGAGACCTTGGAACATCTCTTGCAACCAATCGTCCCATAGTGGACCTGTTGGGCACCCGAATTGGGAACACATTTTTTTTGGCGGCTACTGCTGCTGTTGTTTCCATACCCATTTCCGTTGGATTGGGAATGCTGGCCGCCCTCTATCGGGAAAGTTTTTTTGATAAATTTATTTCAATCTCAACCCTGACGATGATTTCGTTTCCAGAGTTTTTTGTTGCTTATATCCTGATGGCTCTTCTCGCCGTAGAGTTTCAAATTTTTCCTAGCCTGGCAATGGTGCGTGAGGACATGACCTTTCTCGAAAGATTGTATACCATCGCTTTGCCGGCATTGACGCTTACGCTCATCGTTGTTGCACATATGATGCGAATGACGCGTGCCGCAATTATCAACGTTCTGGCCAGCCCCTATATTGAAATGGCCCACTTGAAGGGCATCAAAAAAGCTCGGATTATTTTTCACCATGCCACCCCCAATTCGCTATCCCCGATCATCAACGTCGTTGTTCTTAATTTGGCGTATCTGGTAGTTGGCGTCGTACTGGTCGAAGTTGTTTTTGTTTATCCCGGGTTGGGGCAATTACTGGTCGACTCTGTATCAAAACGAGATTTGCCGGTTGTGCAGGCCAGTTGTCTCATATTTGCCGCTGTCTACATACTTTTGAACCTCTTGGCTGATGTCCTCTCAATTCTTGCCAATCCAAAATTACGACATCCAAAGTAGGTGGAAACAAAAATGAAAGACGCGATCAAACTATTGAAAAGTTCACCTTGGTCAGCCAAAATAGGATTGGCGATCATTGTCCTCAATATCTTCTGTGCATTGTTTGCGCCGGTCATCGCACCTTACAACGAAACTGAACTGGCAGGAGATGTATGGGAGCCTCCCATTTGGTCAGCAGATGCGATGCCGCATGACACGCCTGTCATCTTAGGCACGGATCATATTGGCCGGGATCTCTTCTCCAGATTGATGTTTGGCGCCCGAAACACAATCACTATAGCGTTTGTTACGACTGTGATTGCCTTTTTTGTTGGCTCAGTTGGTGGCTTCATGGCAGCGACATTTAAGGGATGGGTAGACCAAACTTTGAGCCGGATAGTCGATATTTTGATGGCATTTCCTACTCTTATACTTGCCTTGGTAATTTTAACTGTTATGGGGACCTCCATTCCAGTTTTGGTGTTTGTGATCGCTCTGATCGATGCAACGCGTGTATTTCGAATCTCCCGAGCAGTAGCCATGGACATCGAGATTATGGAATATGTTGAGGCCGCTCGCCTCCGCGGTGAAGGACTTTGGTGGGTCATGAAAGAAGAGATTTTGCCAAATGCACTTTCGCCGCTGGTTGCTGAGTTTGGACTGCGGTTTTGCTTCGTGTTTCTTTTCATTAGTTCTCTTAGTTTTTTGGGTTTAGGCTTACAGCCGCCATTGGCTGATTGGGGAAGCATGGTGCGTGAAAACTCTTCGGGAATTTCGTTTGGCATTCTGACATCGTTGTTTCCCGCAGCAGCAATCGCTTTTCTGACAGTTGGCGTTAATTTAGTAGTGGACTGGTTTCTTCATAGAGCCTCGGGGATTAAGGATGTCTGATTCAGTTTACACTTCTAAAACCAATTGCTTATTGAAAATCAGTGATCTGTATATTGAGGGGTATCAGGAGGAAGAATGGCGAAAGATAGTCAAAGGCGTTTCGCTTCACGTAAACCGTGGCGAAGTCCTCGGTTTAATAGGTGAATCAGGAGCCGGTAAGTCGACCATAGGCATCGCTGCGATGGGATACACTAAGGCTGGATGTAGGATAAAGTCTGGCTCCATCCTCTTTGACGATAATGAATTGTTTGGCGCGGATGACGAAACTTTGAGACAGATGCGTGGTCCGAGAATTTCATATGTGGCCCAAAGCGCGGCCGCTTCATTTAATCCAGCACACAAGCTGATGCATCAGTTCGTCGAAACGGCTGTGCAGGAAGGCGTTATGAGTTTAGCTGAGGCGAAAGGGCGAGCGAAGGAGCTATTTCGACGTCTCGACTTGCCAGATCCTGACAACATTGGAGAACGCTATCCTCACCAGGTTTCCGGTGGACAGTTACAAAGGTGTATGGTTGCTATGGCGATGGCTTGCAATCCGGATCTAATTGTATTCGATGAACCGACAACCGCGCTAGATGTAACTACCCAGATTGAAGTCCTTGGTGCTATCAAGGAAGTTATCAAAGCTTACGGAACAGCGGCAATCTATATTAGTCATGATCTTGCGGTTGTTGCCCAAATTTCTGATCGGATAATGGTTTTGCGGCACGGTTTTGAAGTCGAAACTGGTAAAACCCGCCAGATGATAGAAAATCCGAAGGAAAATTATACGCGCGAATTGCTATCCGTTCGCAAATCCCGCGGGGAAACGGTTCATCACGAAAGTGAGGAAACTATTTTGGAAGTTAATAATGTGAAGGCAGCCTATGGAAACAAGGTGATCGTATTGGATGGTGTAAGTACTAAGATTGTCCGAGGTGAAACCGTCTCCATCGTTGGTGAATCTGGCTCAGGAAAATCCACACTTGCGCGGGTCATTACCGGTTTACTGCCACCAATCGTTGGAGAGATTCGTTTTCATGGCGACCCTATTCAACCAATGTTAAAGAACAGACCCAAGGAATTGCTTCGACAAATGCAGATGATTTATCAGATGCCTGACACAGCGCTCAATCCCAAACACAAAGTGAAGAAAATTCTGGGCCGCCCCCTTAACTTCTATTTCGGAATATCAGGAAAGGAACAAGATCTACGTATTCTGAAACTTCTAGAAATGATTGAATTGGGACCGGAGTATGCAGAACGTTTACCAGATGAGTTGTCAGGCGGGGAAAAGCAGCGTGTTTGCATAGCCCGGGCACTAGCGGCAGAACCCGAGTTAATCATATGTGACGAAATTACATCGGGACTGGACCAACTTGTTGCACAGGGGATTTTGAAACTTTTGCAAAAACTACAGAATGAACTAAAGGTGTCTTATATGTTCATCACCCACGACCTGGATACTGTAAAGGCCATCTCCGACCACATCGTCGTGATGTATCAGGGTAAAGTAGTTGAGCAGGGGCAGAAAACAGTCATTCTAGATCCTCCATACGAGCCTTATACAGACCTTTTGTTGTCATCGGTACCGGAGATGGATCCCGATTGGTTGAATCGCGTTATAAAGCATCGCCAGGAGCTTGCCGACAAAGGTGTCAACATTCGGACTTGAGATGAAAAAGACCTCCTGGAATTATCCAGAAAATCTCTAAAGCTATTGATTTTATTTACTCTAACCAAAATATCTGTGAAAGGTACTGATATTAAGGATGATATATGAGAAATAATTGTTATCTTAATCAACATTGCTATCAGAAAAGGAACCACTTTAGAGGAGTGCATGAAAGTAGCATACCACGATATAAAGGACAGAAAGGGGGTAATGAGAGATGGAATTTTATCAAAGAAGCCTAAGAAACTCAACTTTTCTCAACTCTATTTCACTAGGTATATCGCTTAACAAACCAAATAAAAACAGAACTTGGTTGTGGGAGTAGAATTTGATCCTACAACCTTCAGGTTATGACACTCTCTAATTAAATCAATGAGTTAGATCAAAAAATAGTGGATATTCCCATAACTAGTGTCATACTAAGTGCGCACCATTGTCCCAATAGACAAAAGACCAATTATGAACTAATATTTACATTGGACTAGTCATTGGGGCAGTTCAGATAAAAAGTTTTTTACTGTGGAGAGTGCATAATGAATTCTGAAGTGTTAGATGTACATAAGGCACGGGTCCGAGCACTAGTCGAAGCTGATCTTGAGGCTCTTGACCAAATAGTGGCTGATGATCTCACTTTTACTACACCGCATGGAACCGTACTAACCAAACCGATGGTATTCGATAGTGTGCGGAGCGGGAAAATGAATGTGTCTCGTATGGACGTCTTCGATTTGGTTGTTCGCGAATACGGTAATACGGCAATTCTGACATATCGAACTGAAACGACATATACTGATAATGATGTGCTCGTTGATGGTTCGGTGCGATCAACAACAGTCTATCTGCGTCGTAATAGCAAGTGGAAATTAGTAGCTGCGCAACAATCTATGATTAAAGACTAATGCAGCAGGTAAAATTATAGTTTTAAAAAGAAAACTTGCATAAATTGATTAAGTTATCTTCAAATCATAGCCTTGCAACTGATAATTATTCAATATTTTTTGTTCTAAATATGTAAACAAATATCTAGCTAAAAATTAATAGAGGCAACCCAATAACAAAGGCCAACCTAATGCTGTGGTTTTCTGCTACAAAACCAATTAAAGGTGATCCTAAAAGATAAAAAGAAATGATGGCTGCGCAAAAACACAACATTTACAGTGGTAGATCTGAAAGTTCTTTGCGCAGCCAGTAGATATACTAAGATGAACCAATTCCCATGATTTTAAACTTTCCAAAGGCTCTCACATCATCCCTAAGGTGATCAAAAGGTATTCAGAAAGTTTTAATTCATACTAGTTGGCTTCCCAGAGAGATAACTTTAAGCAAACCACCAACGTTCTGTATTCTTACAACCGTCAAGAACCCAATTACTAGATTGCTTATCAGCCATGCCAATACTATCGCTTGTAGCAGAAACAAAGTTGGCAAATACTGGAGCAATCAATCCACCTTCCTCACTAACAAGGCGCTGCATTTCTGCGTACATATCTTTGCGTTTTACATCATTCAATTCTGCTCGAGCTTCAACCAGTAGTTTTTCGAATCTTTCATTATTCCAAGCAGTTTCATTATAGGTAGACTTTGAAGAGAATGCTAATGAGAACATTGCATTCGCTGTCGGACGACCAGACCAGTATGAGACACACATAGGAACCTTATTCCATATGTTACTCCAATAACCATCTTTTGAAACCTGAGTGACTTTGATGTTGATACCGGCTTTTTCAGCGTGGTTCTTGAATAAAACAGCTGTATCCACACCACCTGGAAAAATATCTGCTGCATGTATTTCGATATCTAGAGAAGAGTTTCCAGATTTTTTGAGATAATATTTTGCTTTATCGATGTCGTATTCTCTCTGAGGTATTTCATCTGCGTAGTAACTCATTGCGCGAGAGATCGGGTGATCGTTTCCAATATAGCCATGCCCATTCAAAATCGTTTTCAGAATTTGTTCACGATCGATTGAATGTTTAAGGGCTAGGCGTACATCGTTGTTGTCAAAGGGCGATACATTCATTCTCATTGGAAGTGTGTAATGTTTGTTGCCAGGCGTTTCCTGAATATTAATACCCCCACTTTTAGCAAATAAATCAAGTGTGTTGAGAATAGGTTCATCAATAACATCAACGCTATTTGTTCTGAGTGCATTTTGTCTCGCGGTTGCATCTGTGACACTAAGAGTTTCAACAGAGTCAAAATAGGGTAATCCTTCTTTAAAATAATTTGGATTTCTCTCCGTTTCAGCAGAAACTCCTGGCTCCCATTTTTTTAAAACAAAAGGTCCTGTTCCAACACCTTCGTTAATTCCTGCAGGCATTATAGCAAAGTTATGATCTGTGAGTGTGAAGGGAAGGTCAGCATCTCCAGATTCCAAAGTGAAAATAATTGAATGCTTTCCATTTGCCTTAACTTCTTTGACACCGGACACTAGTCCTTTAGCTACAGATTTTGTCTCCTCTCCTAGATGTTTTTGAATTGATTCAACAACATCTTGAGCATCTAACGATTTACCGTTGTGAAACTCTATGCCCTTTCTAAGTTTAAACTCCCAAGTTGCAGCATCAGATGTCGCTTCCCAACTTTCTGCTAGCTCTCCACCAAGAGATCCATCCGGCAATTGTTCCGTAAGATTATTGTAAATCTGTCTTTTAACATTTTGAGGTTGTGTATCTCCGGAGCTTGCTCCAGTTTCCAGCGTGTCAGATGAAGAGCCTCCTCTAAGAGCCTGACGTAAGTGACCTCCTTTTTTAGGGATAGCTGCGTTTACTTTCATACTACCTGCAATTGGAAGTACTGTAGCTGCAACACCAAGTGAAACAGCATCCTTGATAAAACGTCTTCGAGGGATGCCATTTTTAATTTCAGGTACCTTAAATATCTTCTTCATCATTTCCTCCATTAAAATGTCTCTTTTTTGTTTTTTTATGGTTAATTAGCTTCATATTAAGTTACTATTTTAAAAAATTATTTTTTTTCAAAACTTCTCTAGGAATAAACTTTATATTTTCTCATTATAACAACTAATTAACTTAAACTTAATAAAAAACTTTTTTCCCAAACAAGTCTATAATTGTAAAATTCTTCCATCATTTTAAAGCCATCTAAATAATTTTCACTTAGCCAGCTAGTTGTATAATTTATATTAACGTTGAAAATCTGTAATTCGCAACCTTTATTTACAGAAGTGGATAAAATTGATATTTTTTCTTATTAAACAGTAATTTTACCATGGGTCATATACGAATATCGTATTCTAAAATAAGGTCTTAGTAAAAAATTTGAAATCAAGAGAGTTTCTAGACTTTTAGGCTGTCTACTTGACTACTGAGCAGAGTGTGTGGGGTCACCATTTACAATATTATTCGCAAAGCCAAATATGGAGTAAGATTAAATACAACAATCAATATTTCAAAGTGGACCAACGCTCTTGGAATAGTTGCATACACCTGATCAGATTGTTCACCCATAAGGGTATCCAGAACCTTCTTAAGAAAACCTTTGAAAACTGTAATTTTCAAATACCCAATTAACAACAGGACAATGTTGATCAAAAGCATCCAACCCATCAAGTCAGCTATTTGCGCTAAAGTCATAATGTTTTCTCCAATTAGTGATACAACCAAGGTACCACAAAATGGATATACTTAACAGATTTTTAAATAGTGTAGCATTAGTTAGAAAACTAGAGGCATTTCATTTAAGACAAGAAAGCCGCATAAGCTAAAAGGACAAGGATTAAGACCAGAGAACCTCCGAAGATAATAAGGGCTTTTCTCATTCTACACACGCATATTAATAGTGTCGGCAAAAAAGCCAGCAACAAAGGCTGGGATAAACAAAGCGGCTATGGTTATTAGGCCCCCAGCGGGATGTAATAACTCTACTCCTAAAACATAATCAAGTATTGCAAACGGAATTCCTGCCATTAGGCCACCTAAAACCCCTATTACTAAAGCTACTTGTAATTTTCTTTGCATACTCACACCTGTTCCATAGCAATTCTCATAGTTCTAAGTTGTATCCACTGCTATAAAGAGACGCAACACTACTATCAGAGTGGCCTAATAGGGCATTTGACAGTTCATCTTGGTAACTAGTGAAGTATAACAAAAACTATATAGTAAGATAAGTATTGCAAGTAATTCAGATACTTATGAGTCATGGTATTGTAATGAATATTAATCCCTTACAGACGACTAACCTTTCTAAGTACCGCCAGTCCTCGCTTTAACTATAAAAATATTGAGAAAATAATAATAATTATTTGATATTTTATATTATTATGACAATATTCAATTTATTGAATGCTCATCAGGAAAGGAAGATTAATGCGAAACCTTAATCCGATAAACTATGTCTCTTCCACTATTCATGCGTCGGATGTGGATAGGGTTTTTGGAGCAAGCTGGCAATTACTGGGCCCCACCTCACGACTTGTAAATCGAGGAGATTATATTGCAGCAGAAATAGCAGGAAACAAAGTTTTTGCTGTAAGGACTAAAGATGGGTTGCGTGCCTTTCGCAATGTTTGCCGTCACCGAGGAGCGCGTCTTTTACCAGAGGGAACTGGACGTTGCACAACAATCCGTTGTCCATACCACCAGTGGGTTTGGGGTGAAGATGGTTCCCTCTTAAACGTACCTTGGTGGGGAGACGATCCAGACTTTAATAAGAGCGATTGGGCTCTAGACACAGTAGAACTCTACGAATGGCGCGGTCTTTTGTTTACCTCTCTGTCACCCGAAATGCCCCTTGAGGATCAGCTAGGGGCTCTTGTCTCCGAAATCGAGGATGAACCAATCGAGAGGTATAAATGGGTGCACGAAGAAAGATTAGTCTTTGATGCCAACTGGAAAATTTACACTGACAATTTTGTCGAAGGCTATCACATTCCCGGAATCCATCCAAAATTTCACAGTGCTATTGAATTTGAAAAATTCGAAACAATCGCGTTGGAAGGAATGGTAAAAATGACAGCACCCCCACGAGAAGAGTTGTTCTACCGCGGTAAATGGTTATGGATGTGGCCCAACTGGACGTTATCTTTGTTTGATGGGGGAATGAACACGTCGCGGATTAACCCTATCAACCATCAGCAAACCGAGTTGATTTATAATTTTTACTTTGAAGATATTTCCAAAATTAATGCTCCAAAACGCGCAAAGATCATCGCTGATAACATGGAGGTAATACGAGAAGATTTTGAAATCTGCGTCTCTACCCAAAGAAACTATGAGAGTGGCGGATACAGGCCAGGACCTCTTTCCCCACGCCACGAAGCTGGTGTTGCTTACTTTCAGCAAAAATTACGGGACGCTGGAGGCCATTGAAGCTGAAGTATGCACTAAGAGGCCTAAGATAAAGCTAAGTAAGCCAACAAGGGGTAGGGTGGGTGAGTAGGTAATTACAGAAAATACAAAGATAGACAGAATAGATAAATTTATATTAACTGCTGTATTATGAAGAAACTTGGGTTGCAAAATGGATGATAAAGCAAAAATCAAAGAAATCATTAACTTATACTTTGATAGTATGTATGAATCTAATGCCAAATTGGTTAAACAAGTTTTTCATCCCATGGCCAAGATTACAGGCTATGTGGAAGATAAGTTGGAAGAGATGGACACTAATCAGTTCGCAAAATTTGTTGGAGAGCAAAAACCATCACCTTCTGATAAAAATGATCCCAAAAAGTTAGAAATTGTATCAATAGAGATAGCAGGAAAAACGGCTGTAGCACTTGTCAGAGATGATCATTTAAGAGTGTCTTATTTAGATACACTGTCGTTCCTTAAAATTGATAAAAATTGGGTGATTTACAATAAACTTTTTCATATTGAAGAGTAGTTAGCTGGATCTTTGAGAAAAATGTCCATTTATCGTTTTGAATATTTGTCAAAGGCGCCGTGGAATATTCACAGTGGCAGGATTGTGATGGTATGGTGATGCATAAATTATAAAGGTCACAGACAAACCTAATTGGTTGCCAAAGCGTCCTTGTGGGGGTCACCTTCTGGCAGTTCGTCCCTGATGTAGTCTCGCTTTTTCCATTCGGGTGGCGGCGGTGTTGCCTCTCCTTCACGTGGAATATGTGGAGATGGGCTATTAGCCTCTAAGTCTGGTACATAACGTGG
>ENA-OSJC01002562-OSJC01002562.1-marine-metagenome-genome-assembly--contig:-NODE-2562-length-13608-cov-6.211219_pt1 | contig 13608 bp, 17 predicted proteins | sample MGYA00237885_ERZ534234 | MGnify/ENA primary metagenome ERZ534234 (study PRJEB26413, sample SAMN06343907) | marine metagenome | isolation source: coastal waters | place: Atlantic Ocean: West Antarctic... | reverse complement strand
TTTCCTTCTAGTAGTTCTTTTTTAAAACTTGTTGCCATCGATTGTGTTATTGCCATTATAGTCTCCTAATAATATTTGCTAGGTCTTTATGACCTTGTTTTTCTAATTCATTACATACTGTACAAAGATGATTTTCAATTCCTTCTTTAATATAGTATGCAATAACCATTTTTGTTCTATCTTTAAAAGCATGAGCTTGTGCTTTGATCATTGGATCAGCTTTATCACTGATAGAAATAATTTTGTTTGTTGCCATTTCTGCAATTGTTTCTACGCTATGACCACCATTATCCGTTGTGGTAACGCCTAAATTTCCTACTGTAATATCGGTTTTTAATGAAAACATATTAATATTTGTTTGGTTCTACAGAATTTAATTTTAAATCATTTCTATTTATTATACCAATTGGCTTAGGTGTAGGCTCTATTGTTACTTCTGACAATTTGCAAACACTCATGTTTGGACCATCTTGATAAGCTATTTTAGGATCGTTAAGTCTATGGTATCCATAAAGTTTTTCTTGCATTGGTATATCCATATCAAGCAGAGATGATCTAGGAGCTACTTCTATTTGAATACCTGCATCAATACATTTAGATAACCAAAACTCTGTACAAGACCTACCTGCTTCTGCAAAGTGCATATTATTTTTATATGTAAAATCTATACCAAAAAGAAAAATTTTATTAACTCTATTCCATAAAGCAAAAGCTATAGCATAAGGAATTGTATTATTAAAATATGAACAACCTAAATCATTTACTATTGATTCTATTGGATAATCAATGGCACAAGGAACTCTATCATCTAGTTCACAGGTATAAATAGGAAAATTACACTTAGGTAATTGTTTACGCATCATAGGTGTCATTGTTCCAGCATCTTCGGTATCTAAAAATCTGCTCATTGGGTCTAAAATAAAAGCTCTATCTATTTTAGGCAACACACCTATCATTGCATTAACCGCCCATATTTCATCAAATTCTACGCTGTGTGTTTGGGAAAGATGAAAGTCTATTTGACTTTGACCCATAGCAACTATTGCAACATTCTTACCTTCTAATTCTGCTATAGGCTCATTAGACATTAATTTTTCTTTGTCCATCTCTGTAGGCATCTTTTCTATTATATCCATCTGATTCTAGTGTAAGTCTTTGTAATGCTTCTTGAAATCTTTTTTCATAATTAATCATTACATCTGGTTCACCTTTCATAAAGGTATAGGCTTCTAATAAAGAACCATACAGTAATAACTCTGGTGCATTTGTTCCCAGCCAACTTGTGCCATCAGATGAAGCTGATATAGATTGCGGTATATAAAAGTAATGTAATTCTGCGGTTAAATTTGCATTAGGCGTTGGACCAACAATAAATGTATTGTCATCAAATTGTGCATAATGTTTTGGATTGCCTGTTGTAGTAACCAATGGATATGCTTCTCTTATAAAACTAACATCTGTATTTAATAAATAACTATAATTGCTGTCAATAATTATAGCTAAAGAATATGGATATAAATAATCACTAGGAGTAGCTAAGTATTGATTTCCAGCACTTAAATTACCAGTAACATTTTTTCTAAAGTTTGGTAACTCAACAGATTTAATAATTCTTTGTTCTGCTTGAGTAATTATTACTGCCAAATTATTAACAAATGTTGTTTCTGTGTTTTGCGTATAATCTTGTATAGCTGATTTTAATGTTGTATATGTCCAACTCATGATGTACTCACTGTTATTGTTCCTATTTTAGCTGTTATATCTAAACCCATAGTAGAAGAACCAAACTCAGTAACACCACCTCCAATAGGATTAAATGCAAAATATCTTGTTGACTCAGTTTCTCCTGTATCTACTCTTGGATTAAATAAACTTTGATTATCACTTGTATTTAATCTTCCTAATTTAAGTTGCGGTTGATCTTGATCAAAACATTCATTGCATACACGCAAACCATTTCTTTTACTATCAACAATTTCATATCTTAAATTATTTAATTTATATGAAAAGCCACAACGATCACATTGACCTAGAGCTTTTTTTCCTTGTGCATACATTTAATTATAAAAACTAACATCTGGAACAAATCGTACTGGAGCTTTTTCTCTATCAGCTTCAGTTACTTCTTCCCATAGCTCCATGTAACGCTGTCGTATCATAGGAACTCTCTGTTGAGCTTCTGGTGACTTACAAGCTAAGTTGTATGCTAAAGCATAAGTTAAACAAGGAAGATACCTAGAAGGCACATCAGCGTTTAATGTAGCAGTTGTTCCAACATCTTCTATTCTTTTTATATAGTCATAAACAAGTGTATAAGTTTGATCGGAGTCTGGGGTTGCCCAAAGAACTATTTTAACTGAGTCGCTGTCTTTATCTACAAAAAACTGTGTAGGTTTTGATTGAGTAAGTTTACTGGCTTGATGTGCATATTCAGTTCTAGAAATGCGATTAAGTCTTTGATCAAATTGTTTGTTAGAGTTTGCAGCATCAGTTCTAATAAAAACATCTACAATATCTAATGCATCTGACTCTACTGTGTAACTACTTGTGCCACCAATTAATGTTGTTGACCTTTGCTCAATAGTCCAAAGATTTAGTCCTTTGTTCTGCCATTCTAAAAATACAAGATTAAGTGCTCTTTTTGCACTTCTATAGCTATAACCTGAACGAAGTTCTAAGCCACATAGATCATAGGCTTCTTCCATGATTTCACTCATGTCTAGATTAAATGTTGTTGTTCCACTAGTTGCCATAATTATCCTATATTAACACTTCCATCTTCTACGAGCCTGTCTAATTCTAGAATCAGGATCGTTTCTTGTTTCTGCTGAACTGTTTTTAAGTTGTCCTGCTGACCTTGCACAATAAGACTTTCTACGCTTTGCAGCTTTACTACCTTTTTTTACCTTACCTGTTACTGCTGTTTTTAACTTAGAACCTGGATTTGCTTTGCGATAAGCTGCAACTCCTTTCTTAGTCATACCAGCACCACTTTTAGTAGATCGGTAGTTAGCACCCTTACCTGTAGTTGTTTTGCGTATAGGGGTTTCTTTTCTTCTCATTGTAAAAAATATTTACTGGTAAACTAAATATCTCCTTTGCCTTTTTTACCTCTTGGTAATTTAGGGTCTGGTCTTACTAGTCTTTTAGGTTTTGTAAACATAGGAGTTCTAGGACCTCTAGGGGGCATACCAGGCTCTCGTACTGGTCCTGTAGGCAAAGTAGCTCCACCTACTCTCATGTTTTTCTTTTTCATAGCTGGTTGATCGGTCATACCGCCACCACCAAATTTTTTCTGAACATCGTCTTTATAAGACATAGTGCTGTCCATAGTTTTACCACCACCCATATAAAGTTTACCACCCATACGATACATAGAACTTACAGGAGCAGTTGGCATCATTGTTCCGCCACCACCCATGTATCCCATATTTTTTTTCTTCAATCCGTTTTGTTTCATTGGCATATTGTTACCTTTTTAATTAAATAGTTATAGCACCCTTTGTAAGGGTACTATAAATAAAGTGAGTTACGCTACTTTTTAGTAGCAATTTTTTAAGCGTGAAAGACTGTCATAGTTAAAAATGTTGATACAGTATATTCAACATAGATACCTGCAGAAAACACTACGCCTTCATCTGGTATAACTACATCTCTTGTTGCATCAGCATCACCAACAGAACTTAATCCCATAATACTTGTTCCTGAAGGAGAAGTATTTAAAAAATCAACAGTACCTGCTGTAGCTGTACTTGTTAGATAAACACCTTTAAGTCTGCTTCTTCCTGCAAATACAACATCTGCTGCTGAAGCATTAACTCCTGCTGAGACATTACCTGCTGGATTACCAACTGCTGAAATACCTGATATAGTTTTAAAAAACTTAGTTCCAGTAGCAGTACCTGCATTAGCACCTGTAATGGATTCTGTTTGAGCATCTCCATTAACATCAGTGCCAGTTACAGTAAAAGATTTAGCTGAATCATTTCCAGCAGAAAGGATCGTTACAATCCTTCCATGACTAAGTGCAACTGCACCACCTGAAGCTAACGCACCACCTATAGTAAGTGCTGCGTTATTTCCAACTGATGCTGCTGCCGATATTCCATCTGCATCTAAGGCTACTGTATCAGCAGTTATGGTAACTGCTCGTACATCTGACTTACCCATAATTTACTCCTTAAATAATACCTGTAAGGTTAATTAGTGAGTAATCGGTTGTTACATTAACAATCATAACTGTACCAATTACCTGAATAACATCTCCTGCTGCTGGTCCAACTGCACCAACCGCACCTAATGGTACTGCGTGGTTACCAACTACCAATGTTCCTGAAGTTAATACTGTTGCTGGTCCTGAGACTGCAAACCATCCATAAGCACTGGCAGCCATGTCTACTATTGTTACACCAAGTGTAGCACCTGTAGTTGTTGCAGCTTGACCTATTAATCCACTTCTTGGATCAGGAATTAAGGTAATTCTTGAACTTGTAGTTATCGCTGTTGCTAAATCATCGTAACAAGTAATAACAATAGAAGGATCGGCTGAGTGATCGTGTGCTGGATTAGATTTAATTCTAAGCATTTGACCTTCACCTGCAGCATCATTTACATAAAGATAACCATTTGCATATTGGTTAAGAGTTATGTCAGTACCAGCAGTTTCTACTGATATTGCTGTTTCACCTGCTGCGACTCCTGCTGTTGGTGTTAAATCAAAGTGATGTGCGATTGATGCAGCGTGAGTTACACACTTACCTGCTGTTACAGCAACTGCTGCCAATCTACCATAAGCATAAACAGTATTACCATAAAGTAATCTACTGCCTAAAGGAAATAACTCTGTAAGTCCTGAAGTAAAAGGATCGACAGTATTTTTTTGGCTACCGCCTTTACCTACGATAAAGTCAGCAGGACCATATCCTGTTGTTGCTACATACTGAGTATGTGCACCAGCATCAGTAAAAATATTACCATCTGAATTGATTACCAATCCATCAGTAATTCCACCTGTTGTTGAATTTATATCAATTGTTCTAAAGCCTTTTTCGGACCTAACTGGTCCATTAAATGTTGTGTTAGCCATTTTATTCTCCTAAAAGAAAGTATCTATCATCTTGGCAAGTCTGCTAGGGCAGTTGATAGATTAATTAAAAATTCCCTAGATTAAAAAAAAAGGGGGAACATAAGCTCCCCCTAAGTGTTCTTACGAACTACCTGGTGAACCATAGATACCAAGCGGATCGGATACTCCAAAGGAATATCTTTCTCTAGCTTTATATCTAACATTACCAGTTTCAAAATCACCATCCATAGATGTTGTCATCGGTGCTCTGACAAAATGCTTCATACCATCAGGAATATCAGTAGTAATAAAGAAAGCATTAGTATCAGTTAAATAATGATTAACTGAATAGCCTTCTGGAATTACTCCATTAGTCTTGATAGCGTTGATGTCATTGTCAGCCGTTCCAACTCTATAGTCACTCTGTAGAAGTCTAGTAGCAACAAACTGAAGTTCAGATGGTACTATTAGTTTTCTAGGTCGTGCAGCAATTTTAAGACCTCTTTCATCAGTATATTTACCAATTTGGATGATCGCATCTTCTAAAGATGTTTCATTCAAGTCAGCTCCTACTGTGGGTCTATTGCTGTTAGTTCCGCCACTTACAAGTGGATGAGATGCACTAAATAATGCTACTCCATCACCTGAAGTAAATGCAGTGCTAAATCCATTGTTTAATGGAAATGCTGCTTTTACTTGCTTTGTGTAAGCCATTGCACGAGCTAGTGCTTTAGTATATCTAGCTGACAAAGAAACATATAGATTATCTTCCATAGCTTCCTCTGTAACTGAATATCCCATTGCGATAGTTTCGTGTGTGTAACGAGCCACAAAAGATTCTTGAGCAACATCATAACTGATAGTTGATCCTTCATTCTTTACAGGTGCTGCACCGAAGCCAGATAGTTTTAGTTCTTCCTCAAATGATCTCTCGGAATTCTCTGAAACATAAATTTCTTCGTGCTCGTTTTCGTAATTACCATACTCTTCACCAAATAAGGCGTTAAGTCCAGGTAATAGTTGCTTGAGCTCATTAGCTCTTGATATAGCTGCCATTATTTACTCCTTAGCCTATGCCAGTTGTGTTGAGCAATTGATGCCCTACGTTAAACATTACAAGTACATCAGTGAACTCATCGCCAACTGCACTATCAGGACCATCGACAAAATCGATAATCTTTAGTGGTAGTGTGGCGGTAGTAGCTGCTGTACTCCCATCTACGCTGTTTTTACTGTTTCCAATAGTTGTAGTTCCTGCAGTTTGCACGATAGCACAATTCTTGCCCAAGTCATCTTGAGTAAGACTTTCATCGCCTTGCATTTGCATTATTACAAAAGGATCAGTAGCAACATACGCAACAATATCATCTGCAGCTATTGAAGCTGGAAAATATTGATTTGGTGTGAATTGACCTGTAGTAGGATCAGTGTAAGCACAACCAAGGAAAACACCAATTGGTGTTAAAGTCGCAGTACCAGTATCTTTTTCAATAGTGGTATTAGGATTGTTATCAGTTAACTTTACAATATCGCCATAGAATATGTCTGTAGCATATGCATTTTTAATTTTGTAATGTGTAACTTTTCCTTGATAAGGGCTTCCAACAATAGTACCAAGAGGTCTACTCCCAAAGGGAGTTGCTGTGGTTGACATAATTGTCTCCTTATTAAATTAATAAAAAAAGATTCTAAGAATCTTTCCCAAAAGTTGTTTTCGACTTGCGTTCAAACACTTGTTTGGTCGCCATTCGATTGTCTTGGTCTTTAAAATAAGTGTTATCAACAGAGTCTACTTGAGAAGAAGCTAAGTCACTAAAGTGTTTATCTCTAGCTTGTGCTCTTTCTTGTAGCATACTGCATAACAATTGTCCGCCTATTTCAATGTGACCTTTCTTTGCCCATTCTGAGTTATGATCTTGCATATGTATTTGAAGTTCTGGATGATCTTCAAGTGCAACAGGTTTCCACCCCTCACGCATTCTTCTAGAAACATTTGGATTATCACTTTGCCCTAATAGGGTAGTTCTAATCCATCTGAATACTAATCCTTCTTGAGGATCAGGTTCTGGAAGATTACCTGCCGTATCCCAACTCATTGGTCTTTGATCGATTTCTCGACTTTCTATACTCCTTGGAGTACGCACTTGTTCTATAGGAGAGTCAGTCTTAACTTCCTTAGTGTTATTACTAATTTCTTTATCTGACATATTAAATCTCCTTTAATAATTGGTTTGCATACTGCTCAGGACTTATGCCAAGTTGTCGTGCTAGTTTAACTTGAGTCTGAGTCAGACGGATTTGCGAGGGTTTCTTATTTCCGCTATCCCTCGTGGCGGATGCAACAACTGTTGAAGGTTGTCGTTTTTGTGTTCCAGTTTCGTGAACTACTTCTGTAGTCTCTTCTACTTGAACACCAAAAAAATTTGGATATTCTTTACGCATATTTTGATCTACTTCTGCGTAATATTGACTTGCATCTTTTTCAGGAAGTAATCCTTTGTTGCGAAGTCTTTTATCAATGGTTAAAGCGTATGAGGTCATCTCTTGATGTTCATCAACTGTGCTCATAAACCAAGGATTCTTGCTTGACCATGCTTTCATTTCAGGGTCTAGTTCTTGTTTTTCTTGTACAGGTTGTTGTACAGGCATTTTGCTAACAACTTGTTGTTGTACATTCTGTGCCATGCTTGAGGACTGTTGCTCTGCAAGAGTAGCTTTAGCTATCATCTCTTGTGCTTTAGTCATTCCATCAGCATCGCCTTCTTCGTAGGCTTTCTTAAATTCAGCATTAGCACTTTGTTTTGCCCACAAAGCATTGTTATGTGCTTGTTTGTTTAATACTTCTCCGCCTTGTTCAACCATTGCTTGTAGCCTTTGGTTTTCAGACATCATAGTTTGAAGCCTTGTTACAGCTTCTGTAGACTCTCTTGTTGCTGCTTCTTTTGCTCTGCGTTCTTCGTGATACTCGTATTTAATTTTAGCTATGCGATCAGCAGCTCTTTTGCTGTAATCAGCTATCTCTTTGTCTACAACATCGTCATCAACTTCTACTGGAGCATTTTCAGCTTTTGGTTTTCTACCTTGGTCTGCTTCAGGGGTGTCATCAATAATAGTAACTTCCAAGTCATCTGGAATGTTATTATCAATTTCAGTTTGTTTTCCAAAGAATTGATCTTCTTGTGTTTGTGGAACAACACCTTCAAAGTTAGGCTCTTCATTAATTATTTCTGCTTTACTCATGCTCTTACTACTCCTGTTGGATCATCGACCACCGCTTCCACAGTGTCATCATTTATTAAACGAAATTCTTGTCCATACATTTTTATGCGAGTGCCTGAATAAGCACGAAATACAACCCAATCACTTTCTTTGCACCAAGGACCACTTGGAAATCTTTTAGTATCTTGGTAACACTCGTTTCCTAATTTAAGGACATAACCACAAATGTTACTAACTTCTTCATCTCTTACAGTCGTAGATGCCTTAATGATACCGCCATCGGTCTTTTCATCTATCTTAGGCATTGCTATAAGAATTTTCCAACCTTTAGGTTCTGGTAGTTGGCTTTTAACATCCTCAGCTACTACAGGAGTATCAACACTCTCTGGTTCTGGGATACTGACTTTTTCTTTTTTACTCATATTTTGCACGACTTTAGGAGTCGAGTTCCTATAATGTTAAAACTTTTTCTACATAATCCAGTAGTTCTCGTTCTGCAAGGGCAATACCCTCGATAATTCCAATCATTTTTTGATACTCGGAGAAGTCTTTACAAGCTCCTGTAGCAATATGATCAGCGTGTTCATTCATCATAGAACGCAATTTTAATTTCAGATGTTCTGAAAGTGATAGCTCTGTGATTTCATTTAACATACTAATCGCTATCTTTTAACATATCCTTGGCAATGTCAATACCAATTTTAAAATCTTTTGATGCTTCTTTTTTTTCATCTGCTTCTTTTGATAGCAGATCACTAGCAACTTGCTGTCCTATTTTAGCACCAGCAATTTCGCCTTCTTGTTTAATTCTTGCTTCTTGTAGTTCTTTATTTACTTTAGCTTTTGCAGTATCAAGCATTAATCTACCTTCATCTATTTCTATTTTAGATTTTGCTGTTTCTTCTTTGATTGCTACTTCTCTTTCCTTAGCTTGTATAAGTGGGTCTTTTTGTTGTTCTTGTACTCTTTGTTGTTCAGCTTGAGCTTGTGAAGTACCTAATACTCTTTTGGCTGCTTCTGCTACAAGGCTTGATATACGCTTCTCAACATCTGCTGGTAAAGGTTCACCTTCTGCTGGTAACTCTACGCCCATCTCTTCTTCAACTTTCTTTCTATACTGCATAGATAAATGTTCATTAATGTAAGCTGAACCAGAAGCAAGGATAGAAGGAGCATTTGGACTTTGCCCTACTAGCTGTTGTATCTCTGGGTCTTGTTGTGCTGATGTAACGACAGCAATATGTGCCTGATGATCTTGATCAATAAATGCTTTAACAGGTTTGCCATTAATAATGTTCTGCACTGCAGTAACTGGGTCAACTGGTTTGACATCATCTGTATCTGGAATAATATTTTCTACATCTTCAATGCCTAATACACCAAGCATTTGTCTGTGCAGTTCAGGCAAGTTATACATATCAGGAGCTGATTGAGCTAACTGCATTGCAGCTTGATATTGCATAATTCTTTGAGCCATTGTTGCTGCGTTAGGATCAGATACTGGTAGTACATCTACTCTGTTATCAAAATCCTCTGTTTTAATATCTTCTCCTTCATCTGTCTCATATGGATAGGAAGGGTCTGTAAAATCTTTAACGATACCAACTAAGATATTAAACTCTTTACGCATAGAAGCATGGAGTCTAGATTGAACAGCACTCATAACTTTTTGATTTCTTTCTAGCAATGCTAGTGTAGTTCCAACAGGTGCATTGTTGCTCATATCAGATACTTTCATATCAGACATACTGGCAAACCTTCTGCCTTCTTCTACTATGTTTCCTAACAAGGCAAACAATGTAGACGATGGTTCTTTGTATGGTAAGAATGTAATGTTGTCTCTAATAGCACCACCTGGTACATCAACATCTCTAAACTCACCAGGCATTATAGGAGTGTCATCTCCTTTAATACGCAATCCTCTTGCTTTTAAACCACCAGGTAAATTACTTAAAGTACCTGCATCAACCAATTGTCTTAGTATAGATGTAGCTGATTTAGCTAATCCACCTACCATGTGTATCAAACCAAACCCATAGAAACCTAATCCTGGTAGGTATTGGTAATGAACAAAGTGCATTCTTCTAATTTTCTTTGCATCATCTTCGTAGTAGTTTCTTCTTATGCTAAGAATAATGCCACTTGGAAAATCAATGGTAACAACATAAGGTATTGCTATGCCTGTTTCTTCTCCGTTCTCATCTGTATCTTCAAACCCTTCGAGGTCTAAATCTACCTGCATTTCTAATATTGTATGGTTTTGATCGTAGTTGTAAGTATCGGACTCACCTGTAATTTCATTGTACTTCTTAGTAATATCAGAATTTTTCTGTGACCCATCAGGTATATCTATGTCTTTATAGAAACCATTGAACTGCATCTTTCTAATTGTGTTAGAAGATTTACGCATAACATGAGTAGCTCTTTCACAAGTTTCTAAATCACTTGCTCCGTAGTTCACTACAACATCTTCTGCTGGTACAAAGATAGAACTAGGTCTATCTAAGCTAGGATCAAAATAAACTTTTCTAAACGCAGAACCTGCCAATGGCAAGGAAAATAACATCTTTTCTGTTTCAGTTCTGTACTCTGACATCTCATGTGTCAGTAAGTAGTTTAAGTAATCTTCTACTCTCTGCGATTGTTTTTCTTTTTCTTCTGTAATCTTTCCTACTATCTTAGTTCTAACTGGTCCAGCAGCAGGAAACATTTCTGTAATTGATTGGGATTGAAAGCGTATAACTGCTTCACTAAGCATTGGATGAAATACACCACAAGCTCCTGCCCAAGGAGTTGTTCTTTCTTCTATCTTGAGTCCAAGTTGATCTAAACCTTTTGTGTATGTTTCTTCCCAATCTGATCTTGAGTCTTTGTCTCCAGTGTAGTCGCCAACAAGTTTAGAGCCTAGCTCTTGTAAGACATCATCTTCTATGTGTTCAGCTAAGTTAGAATCAAATTCTACATCGCCTATTTCTTTGGCATTAGGATCAAAATCTATAATCATTCCACCATCTTCGGTTTCAATGGCTACTGAGTCTGGGTTCTCTATAGCAATACTTAATCCTTGTTCTTGAGGGTCTTGTTCTATTGTTCCTTCTATAGGCGTAGCTGGTTGTCTTTCTATAGCCAATTCAATCTCCTAATAATAATTTGCGGTACGATTATGTTCCAAAGGCTCATCCTCTTCGTCTGAGTGTAATGGAATAAAACCACCTTGTCTGAATCTTAACAGAGCTTGCGTAGAGCTATCAACTAAATCGTCATGTTCCATATTAGGGAAACCTGCAAATTCTTCTACTACTTCTTCTGCCCATCTTGTTGAAGGAGCATAAATAACTCCTGAAGCAAAAAGATCAGAGACTGCATTAACTCTTGAAATTTTATCGTTACCTCTGCTAGGAGTGTATTCTTGTACAGGTATACCCATAGCTCGTAATTCAAATATTAAGGGCATACCAGCAGCCTTAGCTTCAACTATGAAGGCATCTGGCTTGTATTCGTTGTATTTTTCCATGGCTCTTCTTTTAAGATCAGGAAACTCTAGTCGTTCTTTGTAAGCATCTAACAAAATAACAAAAGGAGAAATCATCCCATCGTCATCTTCTTTATAGAATACTCCCCATGTAGTACACGCAGAAAAGTCAGCTCTTTGATTTTTCATGAAAGCTGTATCCCATGACTGGATAATAAACTCACAGTCAGGTGGTTCTCTGTTTTCCCACACTTGCCACCACTCTCGTTTAACCAAAGCTCCTTCCTCTGAGGTAGGGTCTTGTTGATATTGAGCCATCCACTTACTGTTGGGTAGCTCGGCTTTCAAAGCCTGTAACTCTTCCATCTTCCAGAACTCTGCCCACAAGGGGTTTCCAGAAGGCATAATTGCAGGAAGCTCTATGACTTCCCACTGGTCAGCACCGCCACGCTTTAAACTAGCATCGACTACTTGACCTGTTAAATCTTTGTTGTGCCATCTAGTCATGACCACAACGATAGAACCATTCGGTTGTAAACGCTGTCTCGGACCAGAGGTGTACCATTCATAGGTACGATTGAATACATTGATGTCTGAAGAAGCTCCCTCTTGCTCTGAATGGGGATCGTCAATAATAAGTAGATCAGCACCTTTACCAGTCACCGCACCACCTACACCAATCGCAAAGTAATCTCCGCCTTGGTTTGTGTTCCACCTTCCTGCAGCTTTTGAATCTGATTGCAAACTAACATTGGGAAACACAGCTTTGTAATCTGCACTGTTGACTAAGTTCCTAACCTTCCTACCAAAGCCAACCGCTAGTTCAGCAGTATGGGCAGTCTGGATAATCTTCTTATCTGGGTATTTACCTAAGAACCACGCAGGGAGCAGGTACGAAGCGAACTCACTCTTGGTATGTCTAGGCGGCATATTGATAATCAAACGCTTTAGATCACCTCTTGCAACTCTCTCAAAGGCTTCAGCCATAATCTCATGATGTTTACCATGGATAAAGGCTGACCACATCTCCCCAACAAAGGTCATGAAGTCATCGTGGCACTTTTCTCTGGCTTTTGCTTTGTCTAACTGTTCTAACAAAGAAAGAAGTTCTTGCTTCTCATCAGAGGATAGATTCTTGAGGTTACTTAATATGCTTTTGTTCATACTTACTATCTATTGTATACCTAGTAGGTAGTGAATCTTAATTAAAAAAACTTAATAGGTACTTATAGGTAGGCACTCATTAAGTAATCACTGGGTAGTAGGTATATATATCTACAGATTTTACAATATTGCACCCCTTGACAGGAAAAAGCAACCCCCAAAATTTGAAATATAGTATGGGGGGGGGTATGAAACACAGTGTTCACCTAGGAAAAGGGGTATATGGCAAAGAAAGATAGCAAAATGCAATACATAATAGGGGGGGTCTATAAAAATAACTCATATTATGTGCAAAACACTATGTATATATGATAGTCAGATGGTCAACTGTAAAGGGGGTGTGGGGGGTCTGTTGGTACTGGGAAATTCCCCTCTATTATGGGGGTCTCTGCTGTATGTTTCTGTGGCTGTGTGTGTGCTGTGTGGTGATCGTCTGATAGTCTGCTTAGTGATTGCCCTCTGACTCTCTGATCAATGCTTCTATCTTGCTCTCTATGTCTTGGGTTATGTCGTCACTGGTTCTGCTCTCCTTGATCTCCAAGGTATCGCTAAAGAGTCCGCAAGTTTTCCCTAGAAGCTCAAGACTTCTCACCCTACTGCTATCTGAAGCAGATTCCTTGCTCTCTTTCATAAGCTGTTCAAGAACATAGCTCTTCGTTCGAGTAGTGGAAGCAACTGCATTGGTCTC
>ENA-OSJC01002552-OSJC01002552.1-marine-metagenome-genome-assembly--contig:-NODE-2552-length-13674-cov-7.447819_pt1 | contig 13674 bp, 11 predicted proteins | sample MGYA00237885_ERZ534234 | MGnify/ENA primary metagenome ERZ534234 (study PRJEB26413, sample SAMN06343907) | marine metagenome | isolation source: coastal waters | place: Atlantic Ocean: West Antarctic... | reverse complement strand
AACAGCGGGCATCGAATAACCCTGGGTATAAGATTGCTGGAAGTACCTTTTTCATCTGTGAGATGCTATTGCGCGTGAAAGAGATCTCTTGAAGTTCCTCTGAAACTTTTGCTTGGCTATCGCCCTATGATTTAGTTTGCTTTCTATTAGCATTATTTACTCTTAAATATTTCTTCATTGATTAAAGTTTTTATGTCATACCTTGTAGATGATTTTGAAATAACCTCATAGTCATGCCGCTGATGTTTCTCTTTAGAATTTCTCTTTCCCCCTTTAGATAGATAAGTATTATTAAGAGCATCGGTATTACTAATAGAGTCTGGTTTCTGCACAGTGCAGAAACCCAACCCTGGGAAACCTGATTCTGGTGTAAGAGATACTTCGAGTGTGTATATACCTTTGCCAGTGGGGCGTTTTATCCACGTAACCCAACCTCTTTCTTTAAGTTCATCTAAAGCTGAAAAAGTGCAAAACCTACCATCTGGAAACTGACTTGATAGTGATGAAACAGTGAAGTTATAGGAATCTGGCTTACTGGCCATATGACAAAACAAGCCTTTGGCTTTCCAGCTTAAATTACGATCATCGACCAACTCATTGGGGATCTTTACATATTTACTATTAATCTCTTGAAATTTTTTCAATTTATATCCTCTTCTTGTACATCTAAAAGTTCTATCTGCAAAAAGCATTTGTCTGATTTAGGTGGGAAAGAATGCACTAGATACTCAAGCACTTTATGGTTTGGAAAGTCTATACGAGAACTCCACACTATCCGATTAGCGGGCAAACTGAACAGACATGCTTCGAGTAAATGTGAAAAATTATCTTTATTCATATTTTTTTAGGAGTAAACTTTGAACTTTAAGCAAAAAAATTTTGTTATTCAAAAAAATTAGGACACAGCATTTGACGCGTAAATTTGCCTTCAGTAACGTCTTCGATTTCAATAGCGTGCTGCACTGGAAGCCTTTTATGAAAACAATATTGTATGCACTGATGACTACAGCCAAGCGCTCTATCCATCTTTTTTTATGTTCCAAAGTGTTTTATAAGTTCATCCATATAGGCAATTATATACAAAGATTCTTTGCATATATTGTCCGGTTTTCAAATTTAGGCTATAGAGGAGATAAAAAGTGAGTAAACATGAAAAAATCGGTGATCGCACCAGAAAACTAAGAGAAGCTAAAGGTTTAAAGCAAAGAGAACTCGCTGCTCTTATTAGTCCAGATCTTAGTTTTCAAAACATAGGCAACTTGGAGCGAGGTAAGATCAAATCCGCTCCAGCTTACATTAATAAGTTGGCCAAAGTCCTTGGTGTAACAGTAGATTACCTAATGATCGGTCGAGAGGCGCAGTATTCAACAGAGGATCAAGTTCATGATCTAATGGGTACGGATCGTCCAATTAATGTTGATCCTAGTGAGTCCTTGTGGTTGATTAGTCTTGAACACGGAACAGAACTTATTCTGCCATCTAACGCTACGTTACAAGCAAGAATAATTAAAGAGTTTAAATCATCAGCAATCTAATTTGATTATTTATTTATTGTTGAATTTCATTCTTAATTTACATGGATCAATACAATCTTAATCGCTTTCTAGAGGCTCAAATGACAACCTACGAAGGGGCAATGTTGGAGTTGGCTCGCGGCAGAAAGGAGAGTCATTGGGTTTGGTATATATTCCCTCAGATTGTTGGTTTAGGTTCTTCAGATGTAACTAAACTCTATTCAATTAAAAGTATAGATGAAGCTAGGTCATACCTTGCTCATCCAATTCTAGGAGAGAGGTTAATTGAGTCTTGTGAAACATTATTAAAGCTTGAGAATGTTTTAATATCTGAAGTGATGGGTTTTCCAGATGATCTTAAGCTCAAGTCATCGATGACCTTGTTTGAATATGCCTCAAATAAAAATTCAATTTTTAACAAGGTTATAAATGTTTATTTTGAAGATGAGCGAGATGAGGCTTCACTAGAAATAATTAATTCTCTCTTAAGTAGTTAGGGTTTTAGTATGTATATTACTACTCAATCTTATTAATTTTTACCTATGAAAATAAAAAGCTTAAATCAAATTGAAACTATATTTAAATCTCATGGAATTACTGAAATCTTTATAAAAGAGTTATCCAAGAAGCAAGATAATGAAAAAAATCAAATATATTTGGGAGGTACTAATGGGATTTCGAATCTTTTTCCTTATAGGCTTGAAGAGGGCTCAACAAGTAAAAGTATTAAGAAAAGTCAATCTTCACCCGGAAAAAAAATAGTTTATGCAAATTTAAATTTTTATTGGTTAGACAATAAAGCAACCAAATATAATGCCCCTGATGCAAAAAATATAATCTATTTTCAATATGCTAAATCTGGCGAAGTGAGGCTATCTGCATTCTTAAAAAATTGTAATGCCCCATTAGATTGCCTTAGAAGAGAAAAACAGTTATTGTATGGACAAAGGATTTTGATACTTGGGTTTAGCTCTAATGGAGAGACGTTTGGGTTAATATTAAACGAAAGGGATGACCTTATTGTAACCAACTTCCCTAAATTTGAAAATTCAGATTTTTCTAAGATGATACAAGTTCATAGCTTTGGCCCTAAGGGAATGAATCTCCCTGATATGAAAAAAATAGAGTCTCTTTATTTAGCCACTTAAAATTTCGATCTAATTAGCCCGCCACTATTTTTATTTGTAATGGCTTCTGCCATTGTATCTACAATTTTTTTAGCAATGTCTTCCACAATTTTTGGCACGACTGAGTTACCAAATTGACGATACGCTTGTGTGTCAGAAACTACTTGAGGAAAGCCTTCTTTATGGCCAAATAGATTTGCATAATCATCTGTATAACCCATCAAGTGCATTGCCTCAAAAGGAGTTAATCTTCTAGGATTACGCCATTCTTTGTGTTGTATTAATATCTCTGAGCCATCTTTATGGTATCTAGCACTCATTGTCCTAGCTACGTCATCTTCATTGTTAAGGCCAAACCCAAAACCATTTCCTTTTTCACGATGTTTTTGAGCATAAGCTTGTAGATATTTCCATAACTTATCAGACAGCATATATTTTTCATTTGGGTTTGACAGTAAGATAGATTTTAAGGTAATTTTTTTAGATTTATTAGGCTCTGGAAATTCAAAGTTAATTTCACTTTTATCACCAAAAATAGCTTTATCAAAGCAGACAATAAAAATTCTTTCTCTATGTTGTGGCACCCAATATCGAGCATCTAGTATTTTTGTAAAAACAATGTAATCTCTACTCTCAAGTTCATTTTGAATAACATTCCAAGTGTTTCCCTTATCATGAGACCTCAGATTTTTAACATTCTCTAAAAAAAGAACTGGTGGTCTTTTAGCATCAACAATATCCATTATTTTAAAAAAAAGATTTCCTTGCTTGTCATCCTTAAAGCCATGGGCTCGGCCTAATGAGTTTTTCTTTGATACTCCAGCAAGGGAAAATGGTTGGCATGGAAACCCTGCACACAGAATATCGTGATTAGGAATCATTTTTTTAGCATCTATTTCTCTAATATCTCCACTATAAACGTCTTCATCCCCATACCATGATTTATAAGTTATTGCAGCATACTTATCCCACTCACTAGTGAAAACGCATTTTCCTCCAGCAACGGTTAGCGCACATCTAAAGCCACCGATTCCAGCAAATAAATCAATAAACTTGAAAGGCAACTTTCCAAATATAGACTTTGGAGTAATTGGATTATCAAACAATGTGTATTTAAACTCATCTTCATGGGCTTTCTTGAGTATATTTTTAACATACTCATTTTGAGAAATACCTTCTGGAGTAGTTTTTTTAATCCAATTTAAATCCTTTTTATCAAGATCTCTTATTAAAATATTATTTTTCAAATTAGACTACCTGGGAATTATTGATAGCATAATATCATAATCACCCAGAAAAGAAAACTAACACTTTTAATAAGACTTCAAAACTCAAATCAACCATAAACTTTAAGTATTTACTAAATAGTTATTTTTCTAACCAGTATGGTAAGTATTTACCATTAGTCAGAGATGTTGAGCAATTATGATGCTCTCCTTCAATCCATTTTGTTCCGTCATTGGAATTTAATGTAGAGTCGATATACCATCCTAAGTTAGTTTCAATAAGAATCATAGGTCTATTCCAATCATAACCAAAATATTTTTTAAATTCACTTCCTGGAATTAAGTAAGTATTAATAACAGTAAAGGTTGTTTTAAAGGTATATTTTGTATTTTTAAGATCATCAAAATTTTGACTACTTAGTAGATGTTTGATGTTGTGATAGTCAATTTCTTTAATAGCGGCTTTAGATTCGACGGAATTTTCAACGTCAATAATTATTCTATTAAACCATTCATCACAAGAAAAAGTATTTACTCCTTGAGTGATATATTTAAAAATATCTCCTTTTTTTAATAACCCAGCATTCTTTAAAGCTTCTGGATACTTGGACTTCCATGAAGTATTTTTTAATCTTATTGGTTTATCTTGATCATTAATATAGATACATAGATAATCCCCAATCACCTTGTAAGATTTAAATACTGCGGAAGTTACTTTAGAAGAGCTCCAATCTACATCTGGGTTTGTTTTTTTTGTTTCATGGCTTGGAGAGCCCTTATTGACCTTATTTTCATTAATTACTATTTTGAGCTGATGTTGGTAATCATTCGCTCTATTTTCAGCCCTTTTAGTGTCATCTTGGGCTTTGGAAGCATTAATAGTTGCTTTTCTAGCTATTTCTTCTGCTTTATTAGCTTTTTTTTCTAACTTTGCTTTTTCATCCTTATGCATCTTTCTTCTAATATGCGCTTTTAGCTCGGAAACTTCAAGCGCCATACTTACTGGAGTTCTTTCTGGATTTGCAAGAAATAAAGGATGATAATATTTAGCTAGATCCTCAATTGTTAAGTTTATTTGATCCGACCCATACTCAGCAATAAAATCTTGTGTCCTTGTATGGTTTTTAAGCTGACTTCTGTAATTATCTTTAAAGATTGGCCAAAGAGTTTTAATTTGATTTTGGTCCTTGCTTGGCGTACAAATTTTAACTTCAGTTGTATTAAAAACCTCCCCATTTACAGAGAGCGACCCAATATAGTTATAACTATCATGTCTAAGCGTCTCTCCTTTTACTTTGAATTCTTTATTGTTGTGTTCGGAAAAACTTCCATTGAACTTCAAGACAATGTCATTTGGCTCTTTGACTTCTATTCCTAGGCGAAGCGCTATAGTAACTAAAAATTTGTCATACTTCTTTCTGTTGTAATCAGAAATGATATATTTCTTATCAATCATTTTACTCATACGGTTTAAATTTAACTTGGTATTGAGTTCGAAATAGACTTCTGCTTTCAATTGTCCTTGTTAATTTTTCAAATTCAAATATATCAATTAATTCAGAGCATAATTTTTTATCTACATGGTAAATACATAAAAAGTATGTTTTGTAAAACATTTTTAGAAAATCATGTTCGTTTTGAGTAAATCCAAAAAAAGAATTATTAGGAAAGTCTTTAATTGAGCCTTTAGTGGCTTTTAATTCAATCATCTTAAAATCTTGGAGATTGACTATTTCTTCTATTTTATTTAAACCTTCTCTTAATATAACTCCATCAAATGTTTTAAAGTATCTACTAGGATTAACTCCTAAAACAAAGCAAATATGTTCAATATCAGTTTTCGTTGAAACTCTAAACCCAGGGTATTTATCTTTTAAAGCTTGAATTCCAATTTTTTCATTTTTTAAATCTTCAATATTTTTCTCACGTGGTATTTTTTTGATAGTTGAGCTAACTGTCTGATTTATATTAAAATTTTGATTAGGATTCTTGATCATATCCATATTTAAAGAATCAGACTCTTTTATTACTTCTGCATAGGTTATAAGTTTAATTACTTCAGAAAAATCTTGACTATCTAATTCTAGATAGCTCACTGATTCTTTAATAGAATGGTTTTTAAAAATGCTTTTAAATTCTTTTTTTAATCCGAGATAATGAAGAATTCCCATAGATTGAAATCCAAGCGACTTGAATCCGAGACTAAGTGCCTTTATATCTAATTCTCTATGGTCTTCGCCTTTAAATAGCCAGCCAATAACTACTTCTGATCTTTGCTTGCTATTATATTTTAAAAACTCTCTATCTCTGCCAGATGGCTTTAATTTAGGTACTATCATTTTCCCTCACTTACTAGCCTACAAATCCTTCTAAAATCATATTTTCTTCTATACCAATTAATATTTTACATTGAGCAATGCTAGGAATTTTTCTAGGTAGAAGGCATGCTATTTCGAGTATTCCCATTTCTTTAGGTGTAAGTGGCTCTTGTTTCTCAGCCCAAGATGTTATTTTTTTCCAATAATTTGCGCCTTTTTGAACAACATAAATTTCAATTTCTAAATCACTTGTTAAAGCTTGTTTTTTAGATGCATCTTGCTGCTTATTTTTTTTTTCGTCACCACTAATAAGTATTTTATTTATTCGTTCTAAGTCAAAATCAATTGCAAGTTTTCTGGCATTTTCCCAAGCTATAGAGTTTTTTGCCCACTCACTAATGTTAGAGACGCCTTCTGGAGTATCTTTGATGCTTTGGTCAATTCTTTCAGCAATAACTAAAAGAAGCTCAGTAAGAATATCAGGAGTTTCTTGGGCTTTATAAATAGCGTCAAAATTAAGATACTTTCCAGTTGAGTCAATTAACTGTCTTAATTTTGATATTGAGTAAGTAACTATATTTGCCTTGTATCCATCATACCAAGACTGCTTCATTATTAGCTTATCCAGACCTCTAAATAAGATTGCCTTGACAACAAGATCCTTATAGTAATTATCGTTAAAAAGATTTTCATTATCTTCCCACTCTTTTTGAATGCCTTTTATATCTTCTTTTTTGAAGCCTTCAATAAATCTCACAAAGTTTTTTTGTGCTCCCATACTAACAATATGTGGATACTTCTCCCATGAATGGATAAATTTAGCCATATCTGTCTTAACAATTAATTGTGCCTTAGGGTTTTCTTTAAGGAATCTTTTTTTATTACTTTCAGTTAAATTGGTTTGTGAGTTGGCAAACGAGCCCCTTAGTCTTTCATAAAACCACTTAGTATTATTAGTAGAGCTTTGTTTTGCAGGAGCCCAAATACGCCTTGATATTGCCTCCATTCTTACATGAAAATCATGATTTGATGAAAGGTCTGCCGCATTGACTTTATTTTGCGTATTGGAGTATTCTGAGATATTAGAAATAATCGAGCTTGCTTGAAGCTTTGGTATTTCGTTTTCATCAACCTCACTATTGGATTTTTCTTGAAAGTCATTGCTAATGATTGTTAGTTTCATTTGTACAAAAACTTTTTTAAGGTCAACTTTATCTCTTAATCTTGTTGTAAATATTGATGCAGTAGTTTGTCCACCATTAACAATTTGGAGATTGTTAATTGCTTGGAGTTCTAAATGACCATTTTTTTCATTAATTTGAATGGATTCAGCAGTAGCTGTGATTCCATTATTGTATGCAAAGAACATCTCAGGGTAGTTTAGAATTGTATTTCTGAGGCCTTTATTTACATTGCCTCTAAACTGCAGAAAGGTTCTCACATTTTGCTCTAATAGCCGGTCGCCATAGTCTTCATATAGTGTAGCTAATACTGAACCAGGGAGAACCAGCAAGTAGGACTCTAAAGAGCCTTCACCAGTATGTGCAGGTAAGATTGGAAGGGGTTTGTTTTCAAAGTCAATCTTTATAGGATCAACAGAAATTGCTGTACCTCTAAAAACTCTCTCAATATCCCAAATATCACGCTGAGAGCTATAGTTTAAAAAATCAAATTTAGCGATTGAATCTACTCTTTTGCTTAATTTTAAATTTGTAATAACTGTAAATTTTATTTTATTGATGTCCTCTTTATAATCATAGATATGTTCTGCAAGAGGGTATGCAGGGTCGCTTTCATCTAAGTCTTCATAAAATTTTGCGTCTAAAGATTTTTGAAAGAATTTCTCAACTCGTTTAAATGCTTTATCTAAATCTGTTTTACTTAGAGTCTCTATAGAACTACTTTCACTAAAAACTGAAACTATTAAATTTAGGGTTCCAGAATCATAATCATAAGCCCAGGCATCAACTTTAATTCCTTGAAGATGTTTTTTATAGTTAACTATGTAGTAATCGGTAAAAAAACCCTCTTCTTCCAATAATTCACACATATTTTCAGTAAAGTTAGGCTCATTAAAATCACCTTCTGAAGCAGCAGAAATATTGATTTCTTGCATAAAGTCTTCATAGAATTCTTCTAAATCACTTATTGGCATTACTTTTCTCCCAGGCTAACTTACTTATGTATTCATCACAATTTGATAAATTTATGTTGTATCTAACTTTGTCGATACCGCTGGGAACATCTTGAGGACAAATACGTGGAAATTTGTCCCTTACTTCGTAGGTTTTTTCATTTAATAAAATAAAGTTATTTTTTTGATAGTCTATTTTTTCAATATATCCAACCTTTAAAAGCAGATCATTAAACCTCTCAATTGCTAAAGGGTTTCTATCTAATATGTCTTTTTTAATACGATTAATTAAGTCAAATAAATTAAATGAACCTGATGTTAATTCGTCAGATTTTCCTAAAACAACGACATGTAAATACAATTCAGGAAGCTCTGGACATAGCTGATCTGTAGATGAAATTCTAACGCTACTAGGCTTTTCACCTAGCTGGCTTTTTACCTCAACCACAGTGCTTTGAATATTAAAGTCTTGAGCTGAACGTTCTGGACCAGTCCAATATTCAATGGCAGCATCCATTTCAAAGTAAGGAAAAAGATGAAACTCTAAAAAAATTAATTCAGCAATTAGGCCTCTAATTTTTTCATCTGATAAAATTTTTGGCTTACCTGACGAAAGGAAAATTTGCCAACCTCTCAGTCTTCTTATTAGTGCATTAACTGATTCAGTATGGGTTTCACAGGATCTAGTTGATGCTATAAGGTCCTGACATAGTGAATAAAAGTGCTCCCATTGTTCTTTATTATTTAACGTAATAACTAGAACATCTTGATCGGTAAGAAAAATTTTAAATCCATTTACTTTTGGAAAGTCATTAATTGAACAGTTTTCAAGATTTTTAAATGCAAGAACCAGCAAGTATTGACCTTCAGGATTTACCGCCCATGAAATATCAATTGGATGATTGTGGTCTATTAATATGGCCTTAATATTTTGAGTGGGAATAGAAATTCCTTGCCATGGATTTATATTACTCATAGTCCTCCTCTTCATTTTCATCATTTTGAAATAAATCTTGCTGCTGCATGGTGATGTTTTGAACATATTGAATCCATTGTTCAGTTTTATCACCAGTTTCACCCGGAAAGCTTATGCTCCAGGCTACAACTCCATCCTTAGAAATTTTTTCATTGGTGCCTCTTATTTGACAGTCTAAAAAATAGACTACCAATAAAGGGTTAGTTCGTTTTGCTCTATAGGCATGGCCTGGGATGCTTTTCTTTTTAATAGACTTATAATAATCTTTTATTTCATCCAATGATGTTTTATCAAGGCCTGCTTTTTCCCAATTTGCACTTGCAAACCTTTTACTTTTATTGGTTATATAATTTAAATTATTCTTATCGACAGTTCTTTGGGCAGCATTTACCACAAGGCCTGATAGGTTTATTTTCATATCACTAGATGCTGCCTTACTACTTACAAGTAGAAAATCCCATTTGGTTAGGCCATCTTCAGCCATTAACTTTATGTAATCCTTAATTGGTTTTGATTCAGTAAGGTGAGAAAGTGGATGGTTAGAGTAGGAATTAAGAAAGGACATGATTTCTTCATGAGGTACTTTTGAAAAAAGATACCCAGATTTACTATCTGTATGGCTATAAACACTAGCTAATCGATCGATAAGCAGCCTAATGGACTCTGTATTTTTATCAATTTCTTCAGTTAGAGTGCTAAGAACTGAGGTTTCAATTTGTCTTCCTCTGAGGTTAATAGCTCTGTCAATTATAAGTTCACCACTCCTCATTTTATTTTTGGCTGTAATAATCAGTGAGGCAGGGTGACTCATGACTCTAAGTCCAAATTCTTTCGGAGTCATTTGTGCTCTTTTCATCTTTCTAAAATCTTCTCTAAGCTCATCCGTAGCTTCAGTAATATACTCATACCAGCTTTTAGATTCTTCTGGTAGGTAAACTCTGCACAAGTCTTCATAATCTTGTCGATAGCCAAACCATCGTCCCATCTGCATAAGGGTGTCATACATTTTAGTATTTCTTAAAAGATAGCTTACACTCAAGCCTTCCAAGGTTAGCCCCCTTGATAGGGCGTATCCTCCAACAGCAATTACTGACCGTCCATTTGGCCACTCATGATTGTCATACGATAGCGACTCACCATAGGGTGAAGTGTTTACTTCTATTACTTGAATTGGAGATATTGTATTTTTTAATTCTTTAAGTAATAGACTCCAATTAAGACCTTTAAATTCTTCATTGTATAGTTTATAAAAACGCTTGATAACAGTGTCCTCTAAAGCTTCATCTTCAAGAGCAAAGCTCACATTAACTGCCGCTTTTAGTATTGAAAGGAATTGATATGTTAAGTCTTTAACTGAGTGCTGAACGTCTTTATAAACGCTTACATTTATCATCATTGATTTATGTTTTTGATTATGACCCCTTAGGTTTCGTTCTGCACAAGATAAAACAAAAACCATAATCGCTTCTTCCAGGCTCGGTGGTAGATCAGATAGTTCATGGTCTTTTTTATGTTTTAAAGGCAAATATGGGCTGATAATGTCGCCCATAACGTCTTCATAATATTCCTCAATAGGAATTGTTCTTACAATATCAAATTCATCATCAGAGCCAAATATTTGGTCTGGCCCTATATAGTTAGTTGGAGTGGCTAAAGAATAAATAAAATCTTCAGGAAAAATATCAGTTTCACTTGGACTAATAAATACATTTGCAAATGGCGTAGCTGTATAACCCACATAAATATTTTTTGGAAAAATGGCTAATAACTCATTAATTTTTTTATTAATTGTTGTTGGGTCGAGTTCAGGCTTTGAGGTGTTTATTGATGCGTGATCAGCTTCATCATCAATTAATAGCAGTGGAATATCATTAAAACTTGGCGCAATGCTTGTTAGCCATGAAATAAGATTTTCAAAGCTAAACTTATTTTTTTTAATAACAGCAAAGAAAGGCCGGCTACTATCTGATAGAGACTTGTATTGCTGGGCAAAGCCTCGATGGAAGTCTTGCTTACTTGTAGTCAGTGGATCTGCTAAAAAATCACGATCTAGCTTCCCGACACCTTTTAATAAAGCATCAAAGTTTGCTGAAGAGCCAATTTCACCAGTATCAATTCCAACAAATCCCTCATCAGCCCTACTTTGGGTTTGATTTCTTAAGTCATTTGACATACCCGCCAAGATTATGATTAATTTATAGCCAGCGTCTGCAGCCTTACATATTAGGCCAGTGTAATTTGCTGTCTTACCGGATTGAACGTGTCCAACAACTAAGCCCCTTCTTGACCATGACCCCTCTTTTGAAGGGTCTTCAGTTAAATCTAGAATTTGATCAGTATCTTGACTGATAGTATTAACGATTTTGCTTGGAAAACCTTCTTGAATTAAAAACCGATTATATCTTTCTGAATATCGCCAATTTATGTCCTTGCGCTTATCATTAAGCCAAGGCTTATAATTAGCTGCAAAAAATTCACCAATTACCATATCTATCTCTAATCGCTGCATTAATCGTCTTACAATTTGAGATAAGTCATTATCATCAAGATGAACTCCAGGATGGTAAACATCAAGGATGCTAAGAACACCTGATTGAATTTTTTCTTCGGTTAAGCTTTCCTCATCTTTGGTGGTAAGGAATTGGTATGTTGCATCTTCTATCAACTTTAAGTCTATGTTCATGTGGCAAGTCCCATATCATTTAGTATTTTTTTAGTTGTTGCTTTATTAGAAGCAAAAGGTTCAGTTTTAAAAATTAAACTAACGTTGCTTTGGTCAGCTTTTATGTCTGGATAATAAAGATTGATGAGCTTTACAAGAGATTCTTCAGAAAGCTCAGGCCGCCCTAATTCAGTTGGACTGTTTGCAAGATCATTAAAAAATGGCATAGTAGGGAAGCAGCTTTCTAATGATTTTAAGAGGATTGATAATTTATCACCTTGGGCATCATTTAGAGAATCTGCCAAAGATGATATTAAGCGGCTGTTATGGTTGATTTGATAAAATATTTTTCCATCTTTCCTTGTCCTTTCCCACATTGGCTCTCTTATTTCAGACATAACTCTCTTAGCTCTTTTTCTGTAAACCTGAATACCTTCACTTCTTATCTGTTCTAAAACTTGACTCAATTGATCTTTTAAAGTTTCAGGAAATATTAAGCTAGACTTCATAACATTTACTCTAAGAAGGTCATCAAGGCTATTAGGGATGTCTATTTTAATTCTGACTAATTTAGTTAGTTCGCTGCGATGAGTAAGTCTAAGCCATGTCCCTCTTGCAATCAATCTCCTATTTCTATAAACATAGAATCCTTGGCTCATAAAGTATCCACCTAGCAAGGCATATTTTTTGTATTCATCATCTCCTACAGAATGATGTGGCAATATGTAAGCTTGAGCCAATATTGTTTTATTTTCTAATTTTAAAGTTTTTGGTGATAATTCTCTAGTTTTGAAGTTTTTTCTATTAAAGGGGTCAAAGTATTCTAGCAAATCTTTATTAAAGATGATTTCAATTTTATCATTTGCATTTTCTTTCTTCATGAATCTATGAAAAGTCAGTTGAATACGCTCTCTAACACTGCTACTCATAGAGGAGAACTTTTTTTCCCTAGTATCTACATGATCAAAATGATCAATTCTATCCATTTTTCGCCACAGTACTAATGTTCCTATTTTGGAAGAAATAAAATTAGGAAATTGTTTTGTAAGGATTGATAGAGAATCAATATCATTGTCCTCAAGAATTCCAACTCTAAAGCCTTTATCATTGTTTTTACTCACCTCATCTAAGTCTATTTCAGCTGCAGATAGAGACTGATTATTAAAAGTTATAACTGTCAATTGTTTGCATTGAGAGAAAGAGGCTGTCTTTAATCCTAATCCAAACCTCCCTAGATCATCTTCATGCCTTTCTTCTAATGGATTGTTACCTGCAAGTGTCATAGCATTAACTAACTCACTGCTAGATAGCCCAATCCCATTATCTAGAAGCGCCATCCAAGGCTCTCCTTTGTTCCAAATCATTCTTATCTCTATTTTTCTTGCTTTTGCAGTAATAGAATTATCAATTAGATCTTCAATTGCTGTCTCAATGTTATAACCAATGTCTCTTAATGATGAGAGAAGGGAAGCGGGATTTGGATTGGTATTTTGATACTTCATTTATATTCTTATTGTCTTGAGACCTTTGTGAGCTATTATAAGTAAATAAAGCCTATAAAGAACTGTTAAAAAAGTGTTTCTTGAATTTGAGCATTACTTGTAGTGTATTGAATATGAATTTCAATAAAACTCGAGTAGGATTTCATTGCATCATTAATTAATCCTTTTTCACACATAGATTTATATATTGCAGCTGAAGCTGCTTGACAATTAAT
>ENA-OSJC01002551-OSJC01002551.1-marine-metagenome-genome-assembly--contig:-NODE-2551-length-13675-cov-3.632225_pt1 | contig 13675 bp, 13 predicted proteins | sample MGYA00237885_ERZ534234 | MGnify/ENA primary metagenome ERZ534234 (study PRJEB26413, sample SAMN06343907) | marine metagenome | isolation source: coastal waters | place: Atlantic Ocean: West Antarctic... | reverse complement strand
CCTAATCGTTTATAGACTTGTCCCATCCATTCAGCATCTCTTTGCGCCAAATAATCATTAACTGTAATAACATGAACGCCTCGCCCTGTTAATGCATTTAAATAAATTGGCATTGTCGCAACTAGTGTTTTTCCTTCACCTGTTTTCATTTCTGCAACTTTACCGTTATGTAAAATAATAGCTCCAATTAACTGAACATCATATGGTATCATTTCCCATATAGTTTCTTGCTCTGATACGCGCCATGAGGAACCAAACATCCTTCTAGAAACATCTTTAACTATTGCAAAGGCCTCTACCATTATCAAGCCCAGAGCACCTTGCTCAGCCTTAAGGATTTGCTCCCCTCTTTCTTTTTCATCCATGGTGGTCGGAAGAGCTTTTTCTTTTTCAAGTCGAGTATTCACAACAAACTTTCTTAACTCTTTTGTTCGTGATATTAAGTCTTGATCTGTTTTTGATTCTAAGTTTTCATAGAACTGATTAATTTGGGACACAGTTGGTGCTAGTTTTTTTATCTCACGATCAGACTTCGTACCAAATAACTTTGCGAAAATCATGCTTATACTTTTTCCTTATTCTTAAAATCTTTATATACAGCATCAAGAATTCCATTTATGAAACTCGGACTCTCATCTGTACTATAAACTTTAGATATTTCAACCATTTCACTTATTGAAACTTTTGAAGGGACATCTTCTATAAAATAAATTTCACAAATACCCATTTTTAAGAGAACTTGATCAACCTTCGCAACTCTATCAAATTCCCAATTCTCGAGATGAGACTTAATTAAACCTTCAGCCCATTCTGAATTATCAAGAACACTATTAAATAAAATTTCTATAAAATCTAAGTTCTCCTCTCTCGCTGGAAAATTTTTGACAACTCGTTTTATTGTAATTGCTCTTTCAACGTCTGAAAATTGATGAGAAAACAACGCCTCTAAAACTCCTTCCCGTGCAGTTCTTCTTGGATGTATTTTCATATTATAAATATTTAAGCCAACCGTAAAGATCGATAGACTCTTCTCTTTGTATTCCTAAGATAGATTCTCTGATTTTTTTTGTGATTGGGCCAATTTTATTTTTATTTATTTCAAAAGTCTTTTCGTTAAATGTTATTTTCCCAATTGGTGATACAACAACTGCAGTTCCCGTGCAAAAGACTTCATCTGCTTCTTCTAGATCTTTAATAAAAACATCGGATTCTTCTACTGGTATATTCAAGAGTTTCTGACTTATGACACAAACTGAATCTCGCGTAACGCCTCCAAGTATAGAACCCGAAAGAGGAGGTGTTTTAATTATTCCATTTTTATAAATAAAAAGATTCGCTGACCCAGTTTCTTCAATACGCTCTTCGCTCACAGCATCTAAATAAATAACTTCATCATATCCTTCTTTTTTAGCTTGTGCTAAAGGATATAAAGAAGCGGAATAGTTTCCGATAGCTTTAATATTTCCAATTCCTTTTGGCGCGGCACGATGAAATTGATTCGCGATTTTAAGATTTAAAGGTTTAAGTCCTTTTTTAAAGTATGGTCCGACTGGTGAAACAAAGATCATAAATGTATAATCTGTTGCAGGTTTCACCCCAATACCAGGAGAGGTCCCCCAAACGACAGGTCTGATATAAAGACTCCCTTTCCCATAGGGTGGAATGTAATCCACATTATCTTTTACAGTTTTTAAAACAGCATTAATAAAAAAATCTACATCCATTTCAGGAATACATAATCGTCTAGTTGAAAAAGCCATTCTTTCCGCATTTTTATCAACCCGAAAAAGAACAATATTATTCTTAACCGTTCGAAAAGCTTTTACTCCTTCAAATGCCCCCTGTCCATAATTCAAAACATTTGCTGCTGGCGAGAGTTCGATATTACCATATGGTATAATAGAACCACCTTCCCATTTCCCACCTTGAATACATGTTGCTTTAAACATGCTTTTTGTAGGGACAACATCAAAGCCTAAACTATCCCAATTAATTTTCACCATTTTATTTTAAAACCTCTCTGCTAATTACAAGTCGTTGGATTTCGGATGTTCCTTCATATATCTGGGTTATCTTAGCATCTCTCATAAGTTGCTCAACTCCATAGTCTTGTATATAACCATATCCGCCGTGGATTTGGACACATTCTGAGGCTGAGGACATTGCGATAGACGATGAAAATAGTTTAGCCATAGAACTTTCTTTATTGTAAGGTTTATTTTGATCTTTAAGATAGGCTGCTTGCCAAACTAATAACCGTGCCGCGTTCATATTTGTTTCCATATCTGCTATTTTATTTTGAATTGCACCAAATTCTGCAATTGTCTTTCCAAATTGTTTCCTTTGTTTAGCGTAAGAGATCGCTTTCTCTAAAGCCGAACGAGATAATCCAACAGCTTGAGAGGCAATCCCAATTCTTCCGCCACCTAAGGTATTCATTGCTATTTTAAATCCTTCACCTATGTTTCCTAACAAATTTTCTTTAGGAACTTTACAATTCTCAAAATAAAGCTCACATGTATCTGAAGCTCGAAGTCCTAATTTCTCTTCTTTTTTACCTGTTGTTATACCCTCAAATTTTTTGTCAATAATAAATGCGGATATTTCTTTTGATCCACTCTTTTTTGAAGTTTTACAAAATAAAATTACAAAATCTGAATTGATACCATTGGTAACCCAATTTTTGGTACCATTAATAATGAATGAATCCTTTTTCTTCTCTGCAAAAGTATTCATATTACTAGCATCAGACCCTGATTGAGGCTCGCTTAAGCTATAGGCACCTAGTTTTACACCACGAGCTAAAGGCTTAAGGTATTTATTCTTTTGAAAATCAGTTCCCCAGTCAAGTAATACTTGGCATACTAATGAATTATTTACCGACATAATCGTTGAAGAGGCTAACTCAACTGCTGCAATTTCTTCGATTGCAACTACGAAACTAAAAGTATCCATCCCTGAACCGCCCCACTGTTCTGGGACCATCATTCCCATGAAACCTAATTCACCCATTCTTTTGATTTGTTCTTTTGGAAACAATGATTTTTCATCTCTTTCAATTACACCTGGAAGCAAGTGAGTTGTCGCAAAATCACGAGCCATTTCTTGAACTAATAGTTGTTCTGTCGTCAGGGATAAATTAATCATACTTTTTCTACAATTATTGCAGAGGCTTCCCCTCCTCCAATACAAAGCGTTGCCAACCCAAGTTCAGAATTCTTTTTTTCCATACCATTTAATAATGTAGTTAATATTCTTGCACCTGAAGCACCAATTGGATGCCCTAAGGCAACAGCTCCTCCAAAGACGTTAACCTTATTAGAATCTAAGTTATAGTCTTGGATGGCTGCCATTGGAACAACTGAAAAAGCTTCATTAATTTCCCATAAATCGACATCAGAACTATTAACAGATGCTTTTTTTAATACAACCTTGATTGCTTTAGTTGGTGCGGTTGTAAACCATTCCGGCTCATGAGCTACAGATGCTTGTGCCACAATTTTAGCTAATGGCTTTAGTTCTAATTCTTTTGCTTTAGCTTCGCTCATAATTAAAAGTACTGATGCTCCATCATTTAAGGTAGAAGCATTAGCCGCTGTAATGGAGCCATCTTTTTCAAAGACAGGTCCTAGATTTCGAATTTTGTCAAACTTAACCTTCCCAGGTTCTTCATCATTTGTAATTTCAATAAAATTATTTTTTTTCTCTTTGACTTTTATGGAAATAATTTCAGATTCAAATATTTTTTCAGATTGAGCACTTAAAGCTCGCTTATAAGAGTCGATTGCATATGAGTCTTGTTCTTCACGAGTAAAATTACGATGAAGTGCTAAAGCTTCAGCGCAACTACCCATGTGCTTATCATTATAAGCATCCCAAAGACCATCATGTATAATACTATCAACTACACTATCATGTCCTAATCGTAGTCCATTACGAACTTTATTTAAAAGATAAGGAGAGTTGGACATACTTTCCATGCCTCCGGCTAATATTATAGTCGCATCTTCACACCTGATGGCTTGATCTGCGAGCATAACAGCTTTCAATCCAGAACCGCACATTTTATTTATCGTCAAGCTGGGGACTGAATTATCACATCCTCCGTAGATAGCTGCTTGTCTAGCGGGAGCTTGACCTACACCTGCGGTTAGAACATTTCCTAATATGACTTCACTAATTTGATTTCCTCTTAGGTCAATTTGATCTAAAAGTGCACGAATAACTTCAGCGGCTAAACGAGGAGACGGGAGACGGGAGAGCTGCCCTTGAAAAGATCCTATCGGAGTTCTTTTAGCTGCCACAATAACTGATTTTTTATTCACTCTGATCCTAAAAAATTAATTGAGAAATAGATCACAATTTAATAAAGATTTTTAATATCTGTGAGGATTAAGAAAAGGAAGCTATTTAAGAGTTAACGATTTGTGTATCATAAGCTTTTATGATTTCCATGACAAGAGGATGGCGAACAATTTCCTGAGCATTCAACATCGCAAAGCCAATACCCTCTACATCTTTTAGGATGTCCAGTACCTGAACTAAGCCAGATTCTGAAGATTTTTTTAAATCAATTTGAGTTATATCTCCTGTAATTATTGCCCTTGAGCCAACCCCTAACCTTGTTAAGAACATTTTCATTTGCATTAACGTTGCATTCTGAGCTTCATCTAAAATTATATAAGCATTATCCAATGTTCTCCCTCTCATATATGCTAGTGGTGCTACTTCAATAGACTTATTTTTAAGATATTTTAATATTTTGTTTTCATTTAGTAAGAATCTTAATGAATCGTAAAGAGGATTTAAATAAGGATCAATTTTTTCCTTTAGGTCCCCAGGTAAAAATCCTAAACTTTCCCCAGCTTCTACAGCAGGTCTACATAGTATAATCCTATCAATTTCATTCCTCTCTAAAGCCGCAACGGCAAAAGCAACAGCAAGAAATGTTTTACCTGTTCCTGCGGGTCCAACACTAAAAACTATATCATGCTTTATTAATTGATCTAGATATTTTCTTTGACCATTATTTTTAGCTTCAACAGCCCCTTTTTGACCGTAGAATACTACATCTTTTATTTTAAAAGTTTTTTTGGGATCTTCTATTGATATAAGTGCTAATATTTTCTCAACATCATTTGTAGTTAGGTTACCTTTACCCTCAATAGAATTAACCATCTCAGACAAAGCTTCTTTAGCCTGTGATATTTGTTTTTTCCTTCCTTTAATTTTAATTAAGTTTCCTCTTGAAAAAATAGAGACAGATAAAGTTTCTTCTATTAATTTCAAATAAATATCTCCTACTCCAAATAAATCTGAAAAATCTACTCTTACTAGTTCAATCACCTTTTCCATTATCTTTCTAAACCTTTAATTTCATACAACAAAATTTAGGAAAAAGAATCATTTTAGACTTAAAGCAAAAATTAGTTTTCTCACTATTATTTTCATTGTTTTTTAGTTGCGTAGATACCAAAATTAAATTAAAACCAAATGAAAAAAATGTAGACTTTCTTATTGAAAAAGGGAAGGTGTTATGGGAACAAAGAACAAATAAAGGTGCTCTTAAAAAAGCAGAGCATTTCATCTCTCGTGCAAGTGAAGAGCGTCCAAGAGATTTTGAACTCTCAGTACTACTAAGTAGAATAAAATATACGAATGCCAATTATTTTGAAAAAGATCCTTTCATAAAAAAACAGGCATTACTAGAAGGGGCAAGGATTGCTAAACTTGCAGTACTTAAGCACACAAAGTTTGAGTCACTATTTGAAAATATAATTGGAGACACCTCATTTAAACTAATTTCATCAATACCTAATGCACCAAAAGAATTAGTCCCTGGATTATTTTGGTGGGCGGTAAATAAAGCTCAATATTTAAATAATCAACCAGTCTTAGAACGCTTGAACCAAAGAGAATTATTAGAAGTCATTATGCATCGGGTTCTTTCTTTAGATCCCGGTTTTAATTATAGCGGTCCTTATAGGTTTTTTGGTTCTCTTTATTCTAAAATACCTGGAGTTGAACTATCTCAAGCCCAAACATATTTTGAACAAGCTATAAAATCAAATCCTGAATATCTACTGAATTCAGTTTTTATGGCTGAATATTATTTACAAAAAAAAGGAGATAGGGAACAATTTAACAGAATTTTAAATAATGTGATAAATACCGACCTCAATCAATATCCTACCTTAATGAACGAAAATTATTTTTCAAAAGTTCATGCTCAAGCACTTTTAAATAAAGAGTCTTCTTTATTTGAATAACCATTTTAAAAAAATAGCTTATTTGGTTTTAAAATCTCGCTTCTATAAGTTTCATTAATTTTATTAGAAAAGTTGTTTTGCGATCTATTGTAAAGCTAAGTAAGGAAAATAAAATGAAAAGAATATATATTCTACTATTTATAAGTTTTCTCTTTTCGCAAGAAAAGAGTCTAGAAAGAGCGTCTTCAGCTCTAAGAGCCGGAATGTTTCAAGAAGCTCTGATACATATATCCGAGTCAGTGACTAAAAATCCTAAAAACCCTGAGGTTTATAAAGTAAAAGGGCTATTGCATGAAGCTTTAGATGAAAAAAAAGACGCAATTATTTCTTGGGAAAAATGTATCAAATACTCAAAGAATAAACGACTTAAAAAAGAAGCTCAAGTTCATTTAAAGAATCTTAAAATTGATTAAAAATGTTTAAAAAAAGCTTACCAATTATTTTAGTACTTATTTCTTCTTGTTATGATAGACCTGTAATAAATACAAATTATAACTTTAATGAAATAAAGTCTATCAACTTAAGTTCAATTAAAGATTATAAAGATCTAACTGGATCAGGTGAGATGGTACAGAGTAGTTTGGATTATAATTTTTTAAAATATGGTTTTGAAGTAATAGATTCAAATAAGAATAAATTTATTCTTATCAATAAAAATTCAAAAAATATGTTAACTCTATCTTGCATAATAACAGAATATACGGAATCTGAAAGTATTGTATTACCCTACCGAACCGAAGATCGTGGATATACAAAAACAATAATAAATCAAACATCTGAAGATAATGAAGAAAATGAAAATTTTGAGAAGTTAGAAACCTCAACCACCACGCATGCCGGAACGTTAAGTCAAGGAAGTCGTATCGTTTATTCTCAAAGCCGTATTAGTTTAATACTCTCTCTTACAGATAATAAATCAGGTAGGATAGTTTGGTCTAAATCTACATGGTATAGTGGATTAGAGCTGCAAAGGACTATTAATATGTGCCTAAAAGATGGAGTGAATGAGTTACGTAAAATTATAAGGTAAAATAGATTTTACTTTAAAACCAATATTCAGTCTTTTTCAACAATATTAATTCCAAGGTCAGCTAACTGTTCTTTACTAACAAAATTTGGACTTTGATCCATAATGGATGTAGCAGAAGTCGTTTTAGGAAAAGCAATTACATCGCGAATATTTTCAGTTCCGGCTAGTAACATAACCAAACGATCAAAACCAAATGCAATTCCACCATGAGGAGGCGCACCATATGTCAAAGCTTCTACCAAAAATCCAAATTTTTCATTCGCTTCTTCTTTGCTTAATCCTAGTAAAGAGAATATCTTTTCTTGAAGTTTTGGTAAATGTATCCGAATGGATCCTCCAGCTATCTCATACCCATTCATTACCAAGTCATAACCTCTACTCAGAACCTTAGAAGGATCACTATCTAATAGTTCTATGTCTTCATCTCTAGGAGCTGTAAAAGGATGATGCATAGCAACCAACCTATCTTTCTCTTCGTTTCTGTCAAACATTGGAAATTCTGTTATCCATACTGGTTTAAACTTATTTTTATCGGTCATTCCTTCATTTTTTGCTATCTTCGTCCTCAATTGACCTAATGCATTTAACACGATTGATCTTTCATCTCCAATAATGAAAATAATATCACCATCTTTAATATGAAATTTGCTTATAATAGAAGTTTGTAAATCCTCTGGAAAAAACTTAGATATTCCACCAGATAATTTCCCTAGATCACTTTTCATCCAGGCTAAGCCTTTTGCTTTATATTTTTTAACATAATCTGTGTACCTATCAATAATCTTTCTGGAATATTTAGCTCCACCATTAACAATAATAGCTCTAACTGTTTCTACTTTTTTAAAAGCTTCAAATTCAGAAAGGTTTGTGAAAGGCTGAATATTTTGGATTTCTAATTCATATCTTAAATCCGGTTTATCTGATCCATATTTTTCCAAAGCCTCTAAATAGGTTAAATGAGGAAATGAATTAGGTAGTTCAACATCTATTACTTCTTTAAAAATATGTTTTGTTAAACTCTCCATATTTTTAAAAACATCGGATTCATCAACAAATGACATCTCAATATCAATTTGTGTAAACTCGGGTTGTCTATCAGATCTAAGATCTTCATCTCTAAAGCATTTTACTATTTGGAAATATTGATCATAACCGGCAATCATTAAAATCTGTTTATAAAGTTGAGGTGATTGTGGTAATGCATAAAATTTTCCCTTATGAATTCGACTAGGGACTAGATAATCCCTTGCGCCTTCAGGGGTTGATTTCATTAGAATTGGAGTTTCTATTTCGACAAAACTATTATTTGATAAAAATTTTCGAGTTGACTGATACGCTTTATGTCTTAGCAAAATATTATTTTGTAATTCTGCCATTCTAAGTTCTAAATATCTATATTTCAAACGTAGGTTTTCATCCGAACTTTCTCTGTCAGTTAGAATAAAAGGTAGGGGAGAAGCTTCATTAAGAATCAGAAGTTCCAAAACAAGAATTTCAATTTCTCCTGTTTTCAGATTGGGGTTTTTAGCAGATTCACCCCGACTTCGTACAATACCTTTTATTGATAAAACATCTTCCATAGATATTTTTTTAATAGATTCAAAATCTCCATTGATGGATGTTGAGTCAAAGACTAATTGTACTTTCCCAAACCTATCTCTTAAATCTATAAAAACAATCTGTCCATGCAATCGTATTGTATTTGCCCAACCGTTTAAAGATACTTCGTCACCTAGGTTAGAAATTCTTATTTCACCACATTTATGTGTACTTTTATACATAATCAATCCAATTTTGAATAAAAAAAAACCGCTACTAACTTACGCGCGGTTTTCTTTTATTCATTAAGTTTTGTATTCTATCTTTTTGAAACTCTTAACCTATTTAATGCTCGTAATAAAGAGGTTTCAATTCTATTACCGTCATGATTCGATTTTTTTTCAGACTTTCTTTTTTTTGCGCGTTCTATTGCATTTTTAGCACGATTAGGATCGATTTCAGATGAAGATTCTAATGATTCAACTAATACTTTCATCTTATTTTCAATTACTTCTGCAAATCCGCCACCAATTGAGTAGTAATCTTTTTTACCATTGATAATCACTTTTATTTCTCCAACAGATAAAGCGAAGATACCTTCTTGATGTTTAGGCATGATACCAAATGATCCATCCAACCCGGGGCATCTTACATATGAAACATCTTCTATCTGAATATTTCTTAATGGAGTTACTATTTCTAGATTAAAATGGTTCATTAAGCCGCAGATTTTTTATGCTTCTCAATAGCTTCATCAATAGTTCCGACATATGAAAAAGAATTCTCTCCTAATTCATCGACCTCACCTCTTAATATCGCTTCAAAACCTGAAACTGTATCTTCCATACTTACATAGCGACCCGGTGTTCCAGTAAACTGTTCTGCTACAAAAAATGGCTGTGACATAAATTTCTGAATTTTTCTGGCTCTTGCAACTGTAAGTTTATCATCGTCTGATAATTCATCCATTCCTAAGATTGCAATAATATCCTGTAAATCTTTATATTGTTGTAGGACATATTGAACCTCCCTAGCAACATCATAATGTCTTTGTCCAATAATTCTAGGATCTAAAATTCTAGAGGTCGACGCAAGTGGATCAACTGCTGGATATATCCCTAACTCTGCAATTTTCCTCTCTAAAACACTTGTGGCATCTAAGTGGGCAAAAGCCGTTGCTGGAGCAGGATCAGTTAAATCATCTGCTGGAACATATACAGCCTGCACCGAAGTTATAGAACCCTTTTTTGTTGAAGTAATACGTTCTTGTAAATCACCCATCTCTGTTGATAAAGTTGGTTGATAACCTACAGCAGAAGGCATTCGGCCTAATAGAGCTGATACTTCAGATCCCGCTTGAGTAAATCTGAAAATATTATCAATAAATAATAAAACGTCTCGACCTTCATCATCACGAAAGAATTCGGCCATAGCTAATCCACTTAAAGCGACTCTTAATCTTGCTCCTGGTGGTTCATTCATTTGTCCAAAAACCATGGTTGTTTTATTTATAACACCTGATTCTGTCATTTCATTATAGAGGTCATTTCCTTCTCTAGTTCTTTCACCAACACCAGCAAAAACTGAATAGCCTCCATGTTCAGTAGCAATATTTCTTATTAATTCTTGAATTAAAACTGTTTTTCCAACTCCTGCTCCACCAAAAAGACCTGTTTTTCCTCCACGAGTGTATGGCTCCATAAGATCTACAACTTTAATACCTGTTACTAAGGCTTCAGTTGAGGTAGCTAATTCATCATGCTTTGGAGCAGCACGATGAATAGGATTTCGTTTATCAGTTTTACATTCACCTTTTTGGTCAATTGTATTTCCTAGGACATCAAATAGACGACCTAATGTTTTTTCACCAACAGGAACAGAGATAGGTTCTCCCGCATCTAATACCATTGTCCCTCTTACTAAACCATCTGTAGAATCCATGGCAACAGTCCTTACTACTCCACCACCTAGATGCTGAGCAACTTCGAGTACAAGAGTTCCTTCATCACCTCGATCAACATTTAAAGCATTATAAATATCTGGAAGTTGCCCTTCTTCAAAAGCAACATCAACTACAGCTCCCATAACTTGGGATATCTTTCCTTTTAATGACATAATATTCTGTGTCCTTTTTTTAACCTAGAGCTTCAGCACCACCAACAATTTCTAACATTTCTGTTGTAATAGCAGCCTGCCTTGCCTTATTAAATTGCAATGTTAATTCTTTAATCATATCTTCTGCATTTGTTGTTGCACTCTCCATAGAAAGCATTCTTGCTGCTTGCTCACTAGCATATGATTCCAATAAATATTTCCACATTTGTACGTTCAAATACCTTGGGATTAGTGATTCAACTAAAGCCTCTTTTGAAGGTTCATATAGTTTATCTTTAGGAATTGAAGAATTTTCTTCAAAGTCTAGAGGAAGAAGAACTTCCGACTTAACTTTTTGTCGAGCGACATTAACAAAGTAGTTATACACAACATGAACCTCATCTACTTTTCCTGTTATAAAATGATCAATAATATTACGGCCTATAACCATAGCAGAGTCAAATTCCATTTCTGACCAAAAATCGATATGGCTATCGATCAAAGTATAATCCCTTCTTTTAAAATGATCTCGTGCTTTCTTTCCGATGCAAAACAAATCAACATTTTCTTTACCAAAACTATCAATCTCTTTTTGAGCTTTTTTTATTATATTTGTATTAAAGGCTCCTGCAAGACCTCTATCAGCTGTAACTATAACATATGCTTTCCTTTTTATTTCTCGGATATTCAGCAATGGAAGCATATTTCTGTCAACATCAGGTAGCAAGTGCACGATAACCTCAGTCAATGAGTCACTATAAGGCCTTGACAACTCCATACGCTCTTGAGCTTTACGCATTTTAGCCGCAGCGACCATTTTCATGGCTTTCGTTACTTTCTGAATACTTTTAACCGATTTTATTCGATCACGAATATCTTTAAGGTTCGCCATTAAGTAGTTTTAAAGCCTGATTTAAAATTAGTTATCGCTTTATTTAACTCTTTTTCTAAATCATCAGAAATCTTTCCTTCTTTTACTATCTCATCTAAAATATTGGATGAGTTAGCATCTAGGTACTCAAAAAGACCTGATTCAAAATCAGAGATTTTATTAATAGACAAATCATCAAGATGCCCTCTCGATGCTGCAAAGATAATAGCAACTTGCTTCTCAACATTCATCGGTACGTATTGTTTCTGTTTTAATATCTCAACCATTCTTTCACCTCGAGTCAATTGAGCTAACGTGGCCTTATCTAAATCTGATCCAAACTTTGCAAACGCTTCTAATTCTCTGTATTGAGCTAAATCTAAACGAAGGGTACCTGCAACTGATTTCATCGCTTTTATTTGAGCATTACCACCAACACGAGAAACAGATAGACCTACATCAATTGCCGGTCTAATGCCTGAATTAAAAATATTCGTTTCTAAATAAATTTGGCCATCAGTTATTGAAATAACATTAGTGGGAATATACGCTGAAACATCTCCTTCCTGGGTCTCAATAATAGGTAGAGCGGTAAGAGATCCTCCACCTAAATCCTCAGACAACTTTGATGCTCTTTCAAGTAAACGGCTATGTAAATAAAAAACATCACCAGGAAATGCTTCTCTACCTGGAGGCCGACGTAAAACAAGAGACATTTGTCGGTAAGCGACTGCTTGCTTTGATAAATCATCAAATACAATTAGACCATGTTTTCCATTATCTCTAAAATATTCGCCCATAGCACTACCCGAGTAAGGAGCAATATATTGCATTGGTGCTGGGTCAGAGGCATTTGCGGCAACAACTGTAGTGTATTCCATTGCACCTTTTTCTTCTAATTCTTGAACTAATGCCGCTACCGTAGATGCTTTTTGTCCAATTGCTACGTAAATACAATAAACAGGCGAATCTGTTTTGTGAGTATATGCTTGATTAATAATCGCATCAATTGCTACAGCAGTTTTTCCTGTTTGCCTATCACCAATTATTAATTCGCGTTGACCTCTTCCTATTGGAATCATACTATCAACAGCTTTTATCCCAGTTTGTAAAGGCTCAGTAACCGGTTGTCTAGACATTACTCCTAGCGCTTTACGTTCAATCGGCAAAGACTCCGTTGTAGCTATAGGTCCTTTTCCATCAATTGGCTGACCTAAGGGATTAACCACCCTGCCAAGCATAGCTTCACCAACGGGTACTTCAACTACACGCTCAGTTCTCTTCGCAATATCTCCTTCCTTAACCAATCTCGTATCACCAAATAAAACAAGACCAACATTATCTTCCTCTAAATTAAGTGCCATACCAAAAACATCATTTTGTAACTCAACTAATTCAGAACTCATCACATTTTCTAATCCGGAAACACGAGCAACCCCATCTCCAACTTCAATGACCTCACCTACTTCGGCAACATCAATTGAACCATCAAATTTTTCTATTTGCTCACGGAGTAATTTTGTTAATTGATCAGTTTTAATTTCCATAATATCCTATGCCTATCAAATTTGCAAGAGCTCTGCACGCAGGCTCTGCAATTGGTTAAGAATTGATCCGTCCAAAAAAACATCTTCAATTCGTAGTTTGATCCCTCCAATAATAGATTTATCTACTATAATAGTTAGATCTGTTTTTTTCCCAAGTATCCTTTCAAGCGTGGTTTTAAAATTCACCCTTTCATCCACACTTAATTCTTCAGAAACTATTCCGTTTACTTTTACAATATTTTTTTCTTGTTTATACTCTTTTTCAAAGGATTTAAATACCTTATTAAGTCTATCAACAGCATCAAAGCCCGAAAAATATGATATT
>ENA-OSJC01002549-OSJC01002549.1-marine-metagenome-genome-assembly--contig:-NODE-2549-length-13683-cov-3.245553_pt1 | contig 13683 bp, 13 predicted proteins | sample MGYA00237885_ERZ534234 | MGnify/ENA primary metagenome ERZ534234 (study PRJEB26413, sample SAMN06343907) | marine metagenome | isolation source: coastal waters | place: Atlantic Ocean: West Antarctic... | reverse complement strand
GATGGTTTTTTATTTTATATTTATGCAGATATATTACTATTGCTTTATCTGCTATATATTTTTTAAATCATAGTAAATTTATACTTAACGCTAATTGGTGGGGTAAATGGGCTGCAGGAATAACTTCATTAGCATTACTTTTACATATCTGGCCATGGGATGCATTACCGTGGATTCAAGATGTTACTATTTATAGCGCTACATTCCTTTTAATTGTGAGTTGGCTTTCTTATATAAAAACATTTACTAAATTATATAAGGAAATAAACTAATGGCGTTTAAAAATAAAATTTTTAATGCCTTATTGGAAACTCGGAAATCTATTACTGATGCTTTTGAATCTGTTATTAAGCAGAAAATTAGTTTCGAATCTTTGGAAGAGTTAGAAGAGACACTTATTTTAGCAGATATAGGTTATGAGACGGTGGAGTCGATTATGGGAGTAATAAAGAAAAATAAAAAAGACAATTTTATTAATGAAGTTGAGAAATATTTAATTTCAATTTTGCCAGCAGATGAAATAGAATTCATTGATCATTTTAAGTCTAATATAATTATGATGGTTGGTGTAAATGGATCTGGCAAGACTACTTCTTGCGCCAAACTAGCCAGTTATTATAAAAGTTTAGGCAAAAAAGTTCTTTTGGTTGCCGCTGATACTTACAGAGTGGCTGCAGTAGATCAATTAAAAGTGTGGTCAAAAAGATTAGATCTTAACATTGTTTCTAATAGTGAATCTGATAAGCCATCAGGTGTTTTATTTGATGGTCTTTTAGCCGCTAAATCTCAAGCTTATGATATTGTAATTGTTGACACAGCAGGTAGGATGCATACGCATAAAAATCTGATGCTCGAATTAAGAAAAATGTATAAAATAGCGGAAGAAAAATTTTCTTCTTTTAAGATTAGTTCATTTATAGCTCTTGATGCAAATTCAGGCCAAAATTCATTGATTCAAGCAAAGGAGTTTTCAAATATGGTCAATATTGATGGGGCTATTTTAACTAAAATGGATGGAACTGCAAAAGGTGGTATAGTATTTCCTTTATTTAATGATTTAAATATTTCAGTGAAATTTATTGGAGTAGGTGAAGATTTAGATGATATTATTAAATTTGATAGTAATAATTATGTCGAGGGAATTTTAGGAATTAAGGATATATAGTGAGCAAACATAAATTAAATATGATCAGTCTTGGTTGTGCTAAGGCTCTAGTTGATTCAGAGATTTTACTTGGAGGGTTAAGACAAGAAAATTTCCAAATCATAAAAGAGCCAGAAGAAGCAGATACAATTATTGTTAATACATGTGGTTTTTTAGATATGGCTCGAGAGGAGTCAATCGAGACTATTTTGCAAGCTGCCAAACTTAAAAAGTCTGGAAACTTAAAACAGTTAGTTGTAATGGGCTGCTTATCCGAACGTTATCCAGAAGAGCTCTCTAATGAAATTCCAGAAGTAGATAGGTTTTTTGGTAGTAATGATCATAAACAAATAGCCTCATTTTTAACGGGTAAAGAATATGCTAAAGATGATCCTTTATTCTATCGCGCATTAATGACGCCAAGTCATTATGCATATTTAAAGATAGCTGAAGGATGTGATAATGGTTGTTCTTTTTGTAGTATTCCAATCATGCGCGGATTGCAAAAAAGTAGAAGTATTGATTCGATTATATGGGAAGCTCAAAAATTATTAGAGCAAGGTGTTAAAGAAATGCTTGTTATTGCTCAAGATTCAACTAGTTATGGTTGGGATTTAAAACCGAAAGCTTATTTAAGTGATTTAATTAATGCTTTGGATAAATTAGACTTTGAATGGATACGACTTCATTATGCGCATCCTGCTCATTTGTCAAAACGTATTATTGAATCTATGGCAAATGCTAAAAATATGTGTCATTATCTTGATATGCCTATTCAACATGCTTCTGATAAGATCTTAAAATCGATGCGAAGAGGGCTTGGCCAAAAAGGTATTAGGGATCGTATAATACATCTTAGAAAAGCTATACCTGATATTCGTATTCGAACCACGTTAATTGTTGGTTATCCTGGAGAAACTGATGAAGACTTTAATTGTTTATATAATTTTATTGAAGAATTAGAATTTGATCGTTTAGGTGTTTTTACTTATTCTGAAGAAGAGGGTACTTTAGCTGAAAATTTAGATGATAATGTCCCAAAAGAAGTTAAAAATGATAGAAAAGATCAGATATTAGATTTGCAAGCCAGTATCAGCTCAGAAAAAAATCAGCTTATGGTTGGAAAAACATATAAAGTGTTGGTGGATAAAGTTGGTGATACAGTTTCTGTTGGACGAACAGAATATGATTCTCCAGAGATTGATAATATAGTTCATATAAAAGGTGTTTTAAAAAAAGGAACTTTTGTAAATGTGAAGATTGATTCAGCTAATGAATTTGAACTTATTGGTACTCCTATTTAATTCCAAAAAAATTAAATTATTAATTATAAAACTCTTTAATCTCTAAGGCATACTTTTTTAATAGGTGATTAGGTATAGGAAGGAGAAGGTTATATTGTGCGATTCCCCATTTATTACCAACTAATTTTAATACGCCAGTTCCTCTAAAATTGCCATAAACTTTACTAATCAATATTTCATCAAACCAAGCTGTTTTTCCATCGTCAGAAAAGAAAATGTGTCTTTCTTTCATAAAATAAGTCCATCCAGTACCTGTGGACATTCTTTTTGTAGCATAGACGTCAAAAGCTTTTTTATTCCAACGTTCACTGATATCTGTACCAAAGAAAACCGCATTATTTGCAAATAGATCTATATATTTTTTAGAATTTCCTTGTGATGCGTATAGGTGAAGATTATTAAGGACAGTTTCAACTTCATTCACTGAATTATCTGTTTGTGGAAAAAGTAAATTAATAAATGTTAACAGTAAAATTATTTTTTTCATAACAATCCTTTTTTAATTTTGTTTAATATTTTTTATATAAAAAGTTGATTCATCATCAGCCATTAAACTATCCCAATCAATTGATATAATTATTGGATTACCATATTTTTTATCATATTCAATTTTAAATTGATGAGCATCTTCAATCGAGGCTTTTGATATTTCAAATAATGTGTTGATTGTATACCAATCATTAGATTTTAGGATAGTTGGCTTTAAACTGTCTTCAATGAAAAATACATCTGTTATTATTTCTTCATTTACTGAAACATTTACTTCTCGTACCCATTCATCAACGCAGTAACAACTTGCACTAAAATCAAAAGAATAATTGATCATAGAACTATTATCCCAAATATTTTTGTTTTTACGCCATTTTATAATTTCTGAGTCTGGTTTATTATCACAGCTTAAAATTATAAAAATCAAAATTAAATAAAGATAGTTATTCATTTATTAGTTTTTTTGACTATGGGTTAATAGCCAATCATATTTTTTTTTGTTTTTATATGTCTTGGTCCATGAATCATGATCAACATTGGGGTATAAAGTAAATTTAACATTGCCACCAATTTTATTATTGATTAAAAATCTTTCAAGAAGAGAAATAACTTTTTCTTGCATTTTATCCTCACGCCAATCATAATTCATAGGACATTGAGGAGAAATAGTGACAAACGGAAATTCTTTATTTAATTCAGTAATTTTAGGGATACCGTGAATTTTAATTGATTCAATATTTTCACCTCTTTCAGCCATTCCATGTAAAAATAAAATTAAAGGCCATTTTTTTATAGAATCACTATCATAATCTTTAGGATAGTGTATTAAGGATTTAAGTTGCATTTTTTTATATTTCCTTGAGCAAAAGCAGAGTTAAGGATGATGCTATTTATTAATAAAAATATAATTAAAGTAAGAAGAGGATTGTTTTGTTTTAAATAAATTGACTTTAACATGAACTTAAATTTATAAAACAATAAATTAAGGTTCTGTTAAATATTAAATAAACAAATAAATGGGTAAAAAACTATTCTCTGCCATTGTTTCGCTTATTAATTAAGAGGTAAATTTGCCGATATGTCAGAGTTTAAACTCAATTCTAGCTTTAGTCCTCAGGGAGATCAACCTCAAGCAATAGAAAGTCTTGTAAAAGGGTTGAATAATGGTGATAAACATCAAGTTTTACTAGGAATAACAGGGTCCGGTAAAACATTTACAATGGCGAATGTAATTGAAAAAGTGCAACGCCCAACTTTGATCATCTCGCATAATAAAACATTGGCCGCTCAATTATACGGTGAATTTAAACAGCTCTTTCCTGATAATGCTGTTGAATTTTTCATTAGTTATTATGATTATTATCAGCCAGAGGCTTACATGCCTGTTAGCGATACTTTCATTGAAAAAGATATGTCAGTAAACGAAGAGATTGATATACTTAGGCTAAAGGCCACGAGTTCTCTTTTAGAAAGAAAAGATGTTATTGTTGTCAGCTCAGTTTCTTGTATCTATGGCATAGGTTCACCTGACGAATACAAAGATAAAGTCATTCATTTAAAATGCGGCTCTCAACTTATTCGTAAAGAATTATTAAAGAACCTTATTAATATTCATTACTCGAGAAATGATACAGTCTTTGAACGTAGTTCATTCCGTGTAAGAGGTGATGTTATTGAGGTTTATCTCGCTTACGAAGATGTTGGTGTTCGCATTGAACTATTCGGTAATGAAATTGATCAAATTATGAGATTTGATCCATTAACTGGCGAGATCTTAAAAGAAATGGATGCTGATTTTATATATCCAGGAAAGCACTTTGTTACAGATCAAGCTACTATTAATCGGGTTACGGGTGATATTCGATTAGAAATGATTCATAGATTAGAAGAATTAAAATCTTACAATAAATTACTTGAAGCTCAAAGATTAGAACAAAGAACAAATTTTGATCTTGAAATGATGATGGAAGTTGGATATTGTTCTGGTATTGAAAATTATTCACGGTATTTTTCTGGAAGAAAGCCAGGTCAACGCCCATTTACTTTAATTGATTTTTTCCCTGATGATTTTATGACTATTATTGATGAATCACATGTGTCCCTACCTCAAATACAGGCCATGTACAATGGTGATCGTTCTCGGAAAGAAGTATTAGTAGAGCATGGTTTTCGCTTGCCAAGCGCACTAGATAATCGTCCCATGAAAATTGAAGAATTTCATGCAAAGCAAAATCAAATAGTTCATGTTTCAGCAACGCCTGCTGATAGAGAATTAGAAATGGCAAAGGGTGTTGTTGTGGAACAAGTAATAAGACCCACAGGCTTACTAGACCCTTTAGTGGAAGTAAGAAAAAGTCACGGGCAGATAGATAATTTAATAGGAGAGATACGTCAAAGGATTGAACGGAATGAACGCACTTTAATCACTACTTTAACTAAACGTATGGCAGAGGATTTAAGTGAATATTTGCGTGGGGTAAATTTACGAGTTCGCTATCTTCATAGTGAAGTAGTCACATTAGAACGTGTTAAGATTTTAAGAGATCTTCGATTGGGAGAGTTTGATGCTCTAGTAGGAATTAATCTCTTGCGTGAAGGATTAGATTTACCAGAAGTATCTTTAGTCGCCGTAATAGATGCAGACAAACAAGGATTCTTACGCTCAAGAAGCGCTTTAATGCAGACTGCGGGTCGTGCTGCGCGACACGTTAATGGCCAAGTTATTTTGTATGGCGATAAAATAACTGATGCAATGGAATATTTAATTAATGAATCTTCCAGGCGTAGAGAGATTCAAGATAAATATAATAAAGAAAATGGCATTATACCGACTACAGTTCAAAAATCTACAAACCAAATTATGGGATCTACTACAGTTGCAGATTCATTCCAAGAGATGGAGCCTATAAAATATAAGAGTCGTAGAGGTGATGATTTCAGTAAAATAGATAAAAAATTAGCACTTGACATGATGAGGCAGGAAATGCTTGAATCTGCAGACGGTTTAGATTTTGAACGAGCTGCAAAACTTAGAGATGAAATTAATCTGTTGGAGAACGAATTATCAAATGTATTTTAAGATTATAAAATGAGTATTGAGCGTATCCAAAAACAATCTGGTATTATTGGAAGATCTGATTCTATTCAACAAGTGCTTGAAATGGTCTCTCAAGTTGCACCTGTAGATATATCTGTCCTTGTCACAGGTGAATCAGGAACTGGAAAAGAGATGATTGCAAAGTCGTTGCATCAAAACAGTAAGCGTTCTAATGAATTATTGGTCACGGTAAATTGTGGGGCTATTCCAGCTGGAATTATAGAAAGCGAATTATTTGGTCATAAAAAAGGCGCCTATACTGATGCGCGAGATGATCGCAAAGGATATTTTGAAACAGCTAATAAAGGTACGATCTTTCTTGATGAGATTGGTGAAACACCTCTAGAAACACAAGTTAAACTTCTTCGTGTTCTTGAGAGTGGTGAGTTTACGCCGGTAGGTGCTTCAAAAATGAAAAAAACAGATGTTAGAGTTATCGCGGCAACAAATAAAAATCTGGCTGATTTAGTCTCAAAAAATCAATTTAGACAAGATCTTTATTATCGATTGAAAACAGTAACCATTGATTCACCACCTTTGCGTCAAAGAGTTGAGGATATAAATTTATTGGTTGAGCGTTTTGCGCTCGAATTCTCGCGCTCAAACGATATGCTTTATAGAGGTTTTATACCTGAAGCAATACGAATTATGAAGAATCATGCTTGGCAAGGAAATATTCGTGAACTTAAAAATTTTGTAGAAAGTATTATTGTTCTTGAAAAAGGCGAAAGAATAACAGCAGAAATGGTTGAAAAGCAATTAGGTTTAAGCAAAGTAAGTATTCATGATAATACTGCTTTACCTGTTTTAATGCCTCAGCCTGCAGAATCTGCAGAGCGAGAATTAATTTTACGCCAACTTTTTTTACTTCGCCAAGATATTGAATTCTTGAAACAGATTGCATCTGAAGGAAACTCTATTTCAAATCAAGTTGGCCTTCCAATGATTACAAAAGATAATAGTAAAATAAATCCAAGCCTCCAGATTGATGAAGATATTGAGAATTTTATTAAAAATAGTGCAATTGGTGATATAACGATGGAAGACTTAGAAAAAGAAGTTATAGAGAGGACTCTTAAATATTTTAATAATAATAGACGTGCTTCTGCTAAATCTTTAAATATGAGTGAACGAACTTTATATCGAAAGATTGATCATTATGGCCTTGAGAGAAAGATTAAGTCAAATGATTAAAAAGTTTACGTTACTTCTTTTAGTATTTTTAGTAAATGGTTGTATTTACTATTCTATGGCTGGTAGTATTCCTTCACATATAAATTCTATTGCCATCCCAATTGTTGAGAATCAAACTGCAGAATTTGGAATGAGCGAATCGGTTACTGAAAATTTATTATTAAAATTCAATGAAGAAAATATTTTAAGAGTTACAAATGAGGACGAAGCAACATCGATTTTAAGAGGTACAATTATTCGCGTTACTGATGCACCTTATACCTTTACTAAACAAGAGGCCGTTACTGAATATAGATTTACAGTACATATGAGAGTTGAATGGTTTGATGTGAGAGATGATAAAGTTCTTATTGAAAAAGATTTTTCTGGTTGGGGAGCTTATGGATTATCTGGTGATATTAGTTCTGATACAATAGATAATGATGGTGATGGTATGATTGATGGAGAAGATAATGATGAGTTCGGTGATCCGCGTGAGTTTGCGACTGCTGTAGCTGTAACAAAAATAGCTGAAGATGTTTTGAATGAGATCATGACATCGTGGTAGTTTTAATATTGATTTAACATAAAATGTGAGAAGAATGAATACTACAATTGCACAATTAAAAGATTTTGAAGGAAAAGAAGTCGTTCTAAATGGATGGGTTTACAATTTAAGATCCATTGGGAAAATATGGTTTTTAATTTTACGAGATGGCACAGGTTTAGTTCAGTGCGTTGTTGGCAAAAAAGAAATTGATGAAGATATCTTTAATTTAGAGAATACTCTAACTCAAGAATCTTCAGTCACTATAACTGGAACAGTTCGGGCTGAACCACGATCAGTTGGAGGTTATGAACTTGGCCTAACAAATATTGAAGTACATCAAATTGCTGAAGAATATCCTATATCTCATAAAGAGCATGGTACTGACTTTTTAATGAGTAATAGGCATCTTTGGTTACGCTCAAAAAACCAAAATGCTATATTAAAAATTAGACATCAAGTTATTAAAGCAACTCGAGATTTTTATGATAATAATGGTTTTACATTAATGGATTCTCCAATTTTAACTGCCAATGTAGTTGAAGGTACAAGCACTTTATTTGAATTAGATTATTTTGATCGTACTGCTTATTTAACACAAAGCGGTCAACTCTATGGAGAGTCTAGCGCGATGGCTTTTGGAAAAATTTATGTTTTCGGTCCTACATTTAGAGCTGAAAAATCAAAAACACGTCGTCATTTGACAGAGTTTTGGATGGTAGAACCAGAGATGGCTTATTGTGATTTAGAAGAGAATATGTCCTGGGCAGAAAAACATGTTAGTTATGTTGTACAATGGTGCTTAGAGCACTGCAAAGAAGAATTGAAAGTTCTTGAACGTGATTTATCATCTTTGGAAAAAGTAATTCCACCCTTTCCTAGAATTACATATGATGAAGCTGCAAAAATTCTCAAAGAAAAAGGGGCTGATTTTGAGTATGGTTCTGACTTTGGAGGAACTGATGAGACAATTATATCCGAACAGTTTGATAGACCAGTAATGATCCATCGTTGGCCTGCAGAAATCAAAGCATTCTATATGAAAAGAGATCCGAAAAATAAAGCTTTAGCTCTAGGTGTAGATATGATTGCACCAGAGGGTTATGGTGAAATTGTTGGAGGAGGTCAAAGAGAAGATGACCACGATACTCTTTTAAAGCGTATTAAAGAGCATAATTTGCCAATTGAGCCATTTCAGTGGTACCTAGATTTAAGAAAATATGGTTCTGTTCCTCATTCTGGTTTTGGTCTAGGTATTGAACGTACAGTTGGATGGATTTGTGGTACTAAACATGTACGAGAAACTATTCCTTACCCAAGAACAATGTCTAGGATTGAACCTTAAGAGTAAAATTCTATGAAGATCGCGCTTTGCCAGATAAATCCCACAGTTGGAGCAATTAATCAAAATAAAAAGAGTATTCTTGATAGTTATGACCGAGCTCTTGATCTAAAAGCTGATATAATAGTATTCCCAGAATTAGCGATTATAGGGTATCCACCTCAAGATTTATTACTTAGAGATCATTTTATAAAGAATGCAAAGGATGCATTAGATGAAATAGCTCAAAAATCAACAATCCCTATTATTTTGGGAAATACTCTGATTGAAGACAATAAACTTTATAATTGTGCATTCATTTGTGAAAAAGGTGAAATAGTAAGTCACTATAAAAAAAGATTATTACCAACTTATGATGTTTTTGATGAAGATCGTTATTTTTCAGCCGGTAATGAGCATTGTATAGTAGAAGTTTTGATTAATGGAAAAAATACGAAACTCGGTTTACAGATCTGTGAAGATCTCTGGGATAAAAATTATTCATGTGACCTCGCGAAAGAGCTTAAAGAGTTTGGTGCCGAAATGATTATTAATATTTCTGCTTCGCCATATAGGGTAGATAGGTTATTAGAACGTTGTAAGCTTATTCAAGGAAAAGCGAAAGATAATAGTATACCATATATTTACTGCAATTTAGTTGGTGCACAAGATGAACTTATATTTGATGGTCAATCCTTAGCTTATGATCAAAATGGCCAATTAATTGCTCAAGGTAAAGCTTTTGAAGAACAAATAATAATGGTTGATTTTGAGGTAAGTAAACCAGCAGATATTAAAGTTCTAAAAAGAGAAGAAAAGATATATAAGGCACTTGTTCTTGGAGTTAAAGATTATTTCAGAAAGAGTGGGCATTCTGAGGCTGTGATTGGACTTAGTGGTGGTATAGATTCTAGCTTAACAGCTTGCATTGCCGTAGATGCACTTGGAAAAGAAAATATCCATGGTGTTTCAATGCCTTCAAAATTTTCGAGTCAACATAGTAAAGATGATGCGAAATTATTATCTAAAAACTTAGGTGTTGATTATAGAACTATTTCGATAGAATCAATTGTTAATTCTTTTGAAGAATCTTTGCAACCTAGCTACAATAGAAGTCAGCCAGGTATTGCTGAAGAGAATATTCAAGCAAGAGCTCGAGGAAGTCTTATTATGGCACTTTCAAATAAATTTAATTGGCTAGTTTTGTCAACAGGGAATAAGACAGAACTAGCAATGGGATATTGTACACTTTATGGTGACATGAATGGTGGTCTTGCTGTTATTTCAGATCTTTCTAAAACAGAGGTATATGCTTTGTCTCGTTGGGTAAATCAAAGTGCTGGCTTTGAAAGAGTACCTTTGAGCTCAATTGAAAAACCACCATCGGCTGAATTGCGTCCAGATCAAGTGGATCCTTTTGACTACGCTGTTGTGAGTCCATTAGTTAGTTCTCTTATCGATGATCAGAAATCGCCTTCTGAATTAATTAAAGAGGGCGTGGACCCTGAACTAGTTAAAGACATTTCAAATCGAATTCGAATAAATGAATACAAAAGACGTCAAGCTGCTCCTGGCTTGCGAGTAACATCAAAAGCTTTTGGTGTGGGTAGAAGAGTGCCTATAATTAATCAATATGATGAGCTTAAACATGATTAAAAAAATAATTCTTTTTATTTTCTTACTTACCTTAGTAATAGCGCAAAAAAGATCGCCTGCAATGTATTGGGAGTCCTTAGAGTTCAATGAAAAAGTAGCATTTATAAATGGTGTATATGCAGCGGGAGCTAAATTCAAGTTTCATCATAAGCAAGAAGTAAAGAAGCAGTATAATCAAGATCCCAATTGGGTTGAGCCATATTACATTGAACGTTTTTATGAGATTATTGATGAGCATCGTGCTGAAAAAGCAGGATATCAGGTCAATATTGTCACTCAAGCCTTAGATGCGTTTTATTCGAATTATGACAATACAGCAATTCCTTTACTAGAAGCTGTTAGAATTGTTTCACTTGCTCAAGACGATGAAATAGAAAAAGCTGATTTATACTTACTAAAAGCACAAAAAAGGTATAAACCATAAATCGATTATCTTTTTTTATTTAATTTATTAATAATTATACATTTAAAACGTCCACAGATTTTTCAATCTAAAACACTTTTTAGGGGGTGTACCCTTCAAATAAAAGGCACTCACACATAGTTAGATTATTTGTTGGTTTAGATAGAGAGTTTCATGAATGAAACTTCTTTTTTACCACTATCAGTGAATTGAGTTCCTATTTGTTTAAATCCATATTTTGTATGGAATAGCATTGACTCTTTATTTGGTGGCATAATATTTACTTCACAAGTAATGTTTGAAATATTTGTTTTAGAAAAATTTGAGAGATCATTATATAATGCAGTTCCAAATCCATTGTTTTGGTAAGATGGTGCAATTACTATTCGATCGATATACATAAATTTTTCATACTTATTTTCAAACCATTTGTAATTAATACTATTATAATTTTTTCCCGGTGTTAGCGCGATTAGGAATCCTGCAATATTATTATTAACCTTTAAAGTTTTAAAATAGTCAACTATGTGAAGAAAATGCTGCATTTCTTTTAAAGTAACAGAGCTTACTGCAGGTAGAGCTTGTTGATTTAAATGAAGGATTTTTTCTAAATCAGAAGAGTGTGTTGAAGTTATTTTAAAATTCATACTACCAAATTAGGCAAAAAACCTAATCTCTTTCTTTATTGTTTTACTAGAATAGGGTAAGTTAATTTCCCAAGCTTTTATAGAGCCGATAAAATATGTTTAATCAGCTGGCAGACCGGTTTGAATCTATCTTCAAAAACCTTCGAGGTTTAGGGAAGATTACTGATTCTAATATTCACCAGACATCACGCGAAATACGTCGTGTCCTTTTGGAAGCAGACGTAAATATTGTGGTGGCTAAAGATTTTGTGAATCGAGTTAAAGATCGAGCCGAAGGGACGAAAGTCTTAAAATCCGTTAAGCCTGGAGAGCAGTTCATCAAGATTATTCATGATGAGTTAGTCTCTTTGCTTGGAAAAGAAGCTAAGCCACTTGAACTCGGCTCTAAGAAACCGGCGATTATATTAATGGCAGGATTGCAGGGGGCGGGTAAAACTACTACCTGTGGAAAACTAGCTTTGATGCTGAAAAATCAGAAGAAGTCAGTTTTACTTACTGCTGCTGATGTTTATCGTCCAGCTGCTATAGAACAGTTAGTTCAAGTGGGTAATTCCATAGATGTGCCTGTTTATGAAGAAGGCGCTGGGAATCCGGTAGCTATTTGTCAAAATGCAGTTGAAGAAGCTCGTTCGAACAAAATAGATGTTGTCATTTTGGATACAGCCGGTCGTCTCCATGTTGATGGAGAAATGATGAATGAAATTCAAGAGATATCTGAAGCGGTATCGCCTAATGAAGTTTTATTTGTAGTTGATGGAATGATGGGTCAAGATGCAGTTAATTCAGCTAAGTCTTTTACTGCTGCATTACCTCTTACAGGAACTATCTTAACCAAATTAGATGGAGATGCTAGAGGCGGAGTTGCAGTGAGTATTACAGCCGTAACGGGTGTGCCAATTAAATTTATTGGAGTCTCTGAAAAAGCTGAAGGTTTAGAACTTTTTGATCCAGAAAGAATCGTAAATCGTATTCTTGGCTTTGGCGATATGGTTACATTAGTTGAGAAAGCTCAAAACCTAGTTGATGAAAATCAAGCTAGAGAGCTTGAAGAGAAACTTAAGAATGCTACTTTTGACCTAGAAGATTTTAGAGGGCAGATGAAGCAATTGAAAAGTATGGGGTCATTGAGTCAAATTATGGGAATGATGCCTGGAATGAATAATAAGATGATAAAAAGTATGGACCTTGATGATAGACAATTGGTTTGGACGGATGCAATTATTAGTTCAATGACTTTTGAAGAACGAAAGAATCCAAATATTATAGATGGATCTAGAAGAAAACGTATTGCAAAAGGTTCAGGGCGTAGTGTTCAAGAAATTAATAAATTATTGAAGCAATTTGCTGATATGAAAAAAATGATGAAAAAAATGGGTAAAATGAAATTACCTAAAAATTTAAAACAACAGATGATGGGTTTAAACTAAGGAGAAAGAAGCTTTGGCTACTAAAATTAGATTAAAACGAATTGGAAGAAGAAACAGACCTTTTTATCGTGTAGTAGTGATGGACTCACGTAATCGTCGTGATGGTTCAGCTATTGAAGAGTTGGGTTGGTTTAATCCGATTCAAAGCGATAAGCCATATGAACTAAATGATGATAGAATCTTAGAGTGGTTAAAAGTGGGTGCTCAGCCATCGAAAGCTGCCCATAACTTAATGAAGCGAAGTGGCCTAGCACATCATTGGCATTTAATTCAACAAGGATTAAATGAAAAAGATATTGAAAAAGGAATGAAGAAATGGGTCTTAACTAGAGAAGAAACTTTAAAAAATAGAGCTGAAAATTTTGATAAAAAAGCTAAAGCTAAAGCAGATAAAGCTAAAGCTCCAGCGGAAGTAGAAGCTCCAGCGGAAGTAGAAGCTCCAGCGGAAGTAGAAGCTCCAGCGGAAGTAGAAGCT
>ENA-OSJC01002547-OSJC01002547.1-marine-metagenome-genome-assembly--contig:-NODE-2547-length-13686-cov-6.068778_pt1 | contig 13686 bp, 9 predicted proteins | sample MGYA00237885_ERZ534234 | MGnify/ENA primary metagenome ERZ534234 (study PRJEB26413, sample SAMN06343907) | marine metagenome | isolation source: coastal waters | place: Atlantic Ocean: West Antarctic... | reverse complement strand
AATTCTGTTCTAGCAACGGTTCCTCCAGCTAATACTGCTGCACTATGTGAGTCAGCTCCCATACCTCCTGATCTTCTAGCTGTATTTAATGCTCCACCTGATGACCAAGCACCAGTACCAAAAACTAATTTTGTTAATTTTAATGTGTTAGATGTTGTGTTGTAATAAACTTGTCCTTCGTTTTGTACTGTGTCGTCTATAGTTGCACCTGTAAATTCTTCTGTTGCGGCTGTATGAGGTGTTATATTTCCCCCAAAAGCTAAAGCTAATGAAGACGTTCCTGCTCCAGCTAATTGATACCTTGCGGTTGCTAAGTCAGCCACTTCAGTCCAACTTGTTCCATTCCAAAATTCTGTAACTGCTGAAGCACTAGGAGTAAGTCCTCCAAAAGCTAAAGCTGATGTTTGTATTCCTGCACCACCTAAATTACTTCTTGCTGTGTTAAGATCAGCTACTTCAGTCCAACTTGAACCATTATAAATTTCAGTTTGAGCTAAAAGAGGGTCTCTACCACCAAAAGCTATAGCGGCAGTTTGTAAACCACAACCAGCTAATTGATATTTTGCTGCATTTAAACTTCCCCCTGCAGTCCAATTAGTTCCATCAAATTCTACTGAAGCATCATAAGTAGGTTCTCCTGCAATAGATAAAGCGGCAGTTTGAGTTCCTGCTCCTGCCATATGACTTATAGCTGTCGGTAAATTATTTACTTCTGTCCAAGATGAACCATCCCATTTTTCTGTATGAACTTGATATGTTGGACCAGAAACTATTTCTCCTCCAAAACCTAAAGCCGCAGTTTGTGGAGCAGCATTTGCACTTCCTAAACCAAATCTTACTGTATTTAAATCTGCAACTTCTGACCATGAAGAACCATCATATGTTTCTGTAACTCCTAAAGCACTTCCATTGTTTCCACCAAAAGCTAAAGCCGCAGTTTGAGTTCCTGTTCCGCCTAGATTTCTTCTTGCAGTATTTAGATTACCACCTGAAGACCATGTAGCACCAGCAATTCCTGTAGCTTTAGGGTCAGTAGCTAAACTTTGGACTGTAAATCCTTTTATAGTTTTGTAAGCTGTCATATAGACTTACTATGGTAATGTAATATCTGTTGGTCTTGAGTGTAAAGCTTTATAATCATCTGATTTTAAATCCCAAGCAGCTTGTGCTTTTGCAATTTCTGCATCAACAATAGATTGTGCTTGTTCTTTAGTTTTAGAAACACCTGATACTTTTGCTATCCATGCGTCTCCATAATGATTATCGCCTATAACCCAAACATTTCCAGGTTGACCTTCTAGGTGAAATCTTGTTCTCTCCTCATGAGTGAAAAAGTCTTTACCCCAGTTGTCTGCTGTTATATATTTGTATGCCATAGTTTTCTCCTTTTTTTTGTTATAACTTATTTTTAACTTGTTGTAATTGTTTTTATTACTACGTCTGGTAATGTCCATTCTTCTGTTGCCACAGTATAAGGTGGTGTTGAACCACCAAAAGCTAATGCTGAAGTATTAGATGCACCAGAACCTTGAAACTGATCTCTTGCTGTAGCTAAATTAGCAATTTCAGTCCAAGACGTACCATCCCAAGATTCAGTAATAGCAACATCAGCTCCTGGTGGAGTTCTGCCACCAAAAATTATTGCATTAGTATTGTTTTGTGCTGTTCCTCCAGTTTGTGATCTTGCACTATTTAAATTTGATACTTCAGTCCATGAACTTCCGTTCCAAGTTTCAGTAATAGCAAGAGGTGCTGTAGTTAAACCACCTGCAAATATTGCACTTGTAGAAGTTCCTCCACCAGTACCATTATTTCTTGCTGTGTTTATAGCTGCTAATTCTGTCCATGAAGTACCATTATAAGATTCATTACTTGCTGATTCTCCAGCACCAAGAACTCCTCCCATTGCAAGAGAAGCTGTTGCAGTACCAGCACCCGATAAAGACGCTCTTCCAGTATTTAAATCATTTACTTCAGTCCAACCACTTCCATTCCAAACTTCAGTTTGAGCTTGTTCAGCAGCAGGAGGACCACTAGCACCACCAAAAGTTAAACCAGCTGCTGTAGTGCCTGATGCAGCGTTTGCTTTTCTAGCTGTGTTTATATCGGCTACTTCAGTCCAAGAAGAACCATTATAACTTTCTACAATACCTAAAATTGAACCTGTTTCTCCAGCAACAAATAATGATGCTGTTTGAATACCTAATCCTGCACCTGACATTCTTGCTGTATTTAAATTTCCACCTGACGACCATGCTCCAACTCCAGGTACTCCATATTTAAAAGCATTACCTGTAGAGTTATAATATATTTGTCCAACTGAACTTGCAGTCGTAGGATCAGATGACAGTTTTTGAACTGTGAAACCTTTGATCCCTTTATAAGTTGTCATTATTTATACTTCAGTAACCAACCTTGAGTATTGTCAACAAAAACACAAGTTAATCCTGCTCGTTCTATTGACACAGTAAGGTCTGCTGCTGCTCCTTGAATATTTTTACCATTTCTTGCAATAGTCAAAGCGTTACTGTCAAATGTACCTGCGTAATCTATAAACGTAATAAAATCTCCAAGACTAGGAGATGCTGGTAATGTTGCAGTAAATGCTGTGCTTGTTGTATTACAAAAATATCCACCACCAGATGCTGCATTAAAACTAGATGTTTTAACAGCTTCCCATGCTTCGCCACCAGGTGCTAATGCTGCAAACGCAGGAACTGCTCCAGCTCCAGCTGAAGTTAAAACTTGTCCTGAATTTCCTGTTGCTACATAAGCAGGATTACCAGAAGTATCATAAGTAATTAAATTACCATCAGTACCACCAGCCATTTGTAATAAAGTAATTGCATCAGCTTTAATTGTTATTGCACCAGAACTTGCAGCAAAATCATTTGAACTAAATGATGCAGCTCCTTTTGCAGATGTAGAAGCGTCTGCTAAATTAATTGTAACAGCTCCTGATGTGCCACCACCTGATAAATTTGTACCAGCTGTAACTCCTGTAATATCTCCAGTTCCGTCAACACCTGAATAACTAAAATGTACTCCAACGCCATCTGTGTTTGAAAATGTACCACTAGAAACAACGTGAGTTACTGCAACTTTACTATAACCAGTTGCGTTTGTTACTGCACCTGTTACTTTAAACATTGCGTAAGTAGATGGTGTTCCTTCTTTAGTTACAGTTACAATTCCTCTTGCTACTCCGTTAGAAACGTCATCCCAAGATTGAACAAAACCAGATATAGTTGCCGAAGCATCATCTACATCATCTACATATAAAATTGAAACTGAACCTAATGTACCATTATTAAAAGCTATTTTTCCTGCACCTGGGTCTGCATCAGAAGTAGAACTACTCCAAGTCATTGCTAGTTGTGAGTTTGTACCTGATGGTCCAGTTGAACCTGTTGAACCTGTGTTTCCAGTTGAACCTGTGTTTCCAGTATTTCCAGTATCACCATTTCTTACAAAGGTAACTGATAATTCATCAGCAGCTGAAAAAGTATTATTAGAAGCTAAATGAGCTACTGCTAATTTTACATATCCACTAGCATCTGTAGAAGCACCTGTTATTTTAAATCTTGCGTATGTTGATCTATCGTTAATATCGTAGATCATTAGATAACCTCTAATTGTAGACGTACTATCATCCCACGTTAAAATATCTGTTACAACTGTAACACCATTAGCATCAGCATCGTCAATATAAATTACTGTAGCAGATGCGTAAGTACCATTATTAAATGCTAGTTCTCCAGCACCTGGATCAGCATCAGATGTACCTGTATCAAACTTATAGAAATAACCTGGTATTGCACCATCTTCTCCACTTGCTACAAATGCAACAAAAAATTTATCATCATTTGTAAAAGTACCAGCACTATCAATATAAACTAATGAAACTTTACTATAGCCTGAAGCATTTGTTATGCTACCAGTTACTTTAAATACCATCCATGTATCTAATGAATTAGCTTTTGAAATTCTTATTCTTCCTCTGTTAGTATCGTTGCCTGTAACATCATCCCAAGATTGAACCCATGCTTCTACGTTTGTTCCATTAAACTCTAAATCATCAATGTACATAATTGTTGCACTTGCAATCGTTGCGTTATTTAATCTAAATTTTCCTGGTCCTGGATCACCATCTGTAGTAGATGTTGCATATTGAAATAAAGCTGAATCTCCACCAGCTGGTAAAAAATCAGCTATTGTTGTTAAATTACCATTGCTATCAAACCCTAAAGTTTTACTAGCTCTTGTTGTAGCACTATCTGTAAACTCAGAAGATGAAATAATATTTGTTTTTGAAACTTTAAATGATCTATCTAACTCGTCTTGCATTTGTTGAATAGTCATAGTGGCACGATCCAAACCCTCTTCGTGTGTCTCCGCAGGGAATGGATCATTAGCTATATAATCTATAGCCTGTGTTTGCGGAACATTCCTGTATAAAACAACTGTTTCTGTAGCGGTTGGTATTTTTCCCGATTCAAACACAACACTTCCACCAGACGCATTTCCTATGCCTGTTAAAGTATAATCAGTGTCTATTGCTTTAGTTGTCTCCGTTCCTGTGGATGATCTAATAATAACTAGAATATCACCTTTTGCAAATATTTTAAATTGATAAACAAAAGTATCGGTAGTTCCGTCTCCTGAGTGTAAATTTTTTACTGTTGTTGATGATACTGTCATGTTTTATTCCTATATATCAAATACTTTCATTACTCAATACCATATTATCGTGGTAATAACATATTTATTTGATCTGATTTTTTTCCTTTTTTTCCATCAAAAAAACTAGATTGTTTTTTTTGTGCATTAATTAAAGCTTCTTTAACTTCAGGATATTTTTCAAGCATTTTTCCATAAGCTGCATTTTTATATGCTTTAAATACTTTCTTTATAACCATTTCTTTTCCGCCATCAAAATTTGTATCTCCTGCTTGAGCATTTTTATAAAATACAGAGTTCATTTCGTTTAGTACACTTTCTTGAAAAGTTCTACCATTAATTTTAACTTTACCTGTATTTTCCATAAGAAAATCATAAGCTGATTGTTTACCTTTTTTATATTTTGTTAAGTCTACTGTTCTATTTCTTATTTTTTGAGGTGAAGTTAAAGCTATTCTTAATTTTGCTATTTCAAAAGCCACAGGGTTATTTTTAGTATCTATTTGCCTACCTACAAGAGATGGTCCTTGTAACAAAGAAGATAGTGAAAGCACACCTTCTGGGTTAAAATATAAACTACTAGGTGTTTTTTCTATTGGCTCTCCAGTAATAATATCTCGTCTTGGTTCTAAATATTTTTCTCCCATTCCTGATCTTGCAAGAATCTTATCTATAAAACTTCTAGTTTCATAAGCTTCTTTTTCAGGTTCTAAAATACCAGGTATACCTTGGTTTCTTAAAGAAGCGTAAGGTATAGCATTACCAACAACACCACCAAAAAATTGAGAAAATCTATTTTCTGTTGGATTACCAATAAGTGCTACAGCATCTGTAATACCTCTTAAATAAGTTTTGTTAGCACCATTTCTCATAACAGTCATAATACTAGCAGTTAATATATCTTCTTTATCTTGATCGTTAATGTTAGCTATGTTTTCTTTAATATCAGCTATCCATCCCAGAACCATAAAACGAGGGTCCATTCTGTTATATTGTTTATAAGTTACAGAACCATCTTTGTTTTTTTGTGCAATAGAATAAGGCTGCCAACCAAGAGATAACCAAGTTTTTTTAATTTCAAAATTTGCAGGTCCGTTACCTGTAAGTTTAGGAAAACTTTGACCATTGTTATCTACAACATCTTCATTTGCTTGATTAAAGGCATATAACACCACAGCACTTCCTACCATTTGTCTACCTAACACATCAGCTCTAGCTCTTCGATCTCCACTTTTCCATAAATCTTGATTTTGTTTTGTAAAAAATCCCAACCCAGGAATTCTATTTGACATGTGTCTCCAAAGATTAGTTGGCGTTCTAATAAAAGGTGCAAGAAATCTAAACTCAGGAGAGTTGTTTAAAAAACTTTGTATTTTAGCTCCATAATCACGATAAGAACCTCCTTTTAAATCATTAGTATAAGATGATTCTCTTGCATAGTTTAATGCGTTTTCGTTTATAGAACTATTTTTAATATTAGCAGTTCCGTTTTTATTAAAACCATCTTTAAATAATTTTTCAATATTTTCTTTACCTTCTTTAGATGTAATACTTAAACCTTTTTCCATAGTATTTTCTAAAGCATTAGCGTGTAACCTACCTCTATAATTAGATTGTTTTAAAAATTCATCTCCTACCATTAATAATCTAGAAGGTAATTCTATTACTTTTCCAAACCAATCTATTGCTGAACCAATCCTTCCGTCAAAACCAAGGTTAGAACCACTAATGGGTCTTATAGCTTTACCATTCACAATTTCTAAATTATCTTGTGTTCTTGAACGAGGATCAAGAATAGCGTCTCCTTGTTTTAAAGATATATGAGTTGCTCTAACAACATCACCCATGTGCAACATCATTCCTTGATATTGAGCAAAACCTAATCTTATTGCTTTTGTGTCAGCTCTAACAGCTCCTCCAGCTATTAATTCTAAAGGTCTAATTAACGCTTCGTAAATACCAGATTTCATATTTAAAGCCTGTGTAAATACACCAGACAACAATGAATTAATATAAAGTGAGTTAAAAAACTCTACTGATCTTTGAAACTTTGTTTTAGCAACTGTATTAATTACTTCTGATAAAGAAGCATTTTTAATTAATCTTGCCATTGTTGCAGAATCTCCTTTGTAACTTTCAAGAATATCTACAAGTTTTTTTATATTTAAAATTTCACCTGCAGATTTTGCTACACTAATATTACCAGCTTGTGTAACTCTAGCAGCTCCTCTAATTTGATCTTTAAGAGCAACTACAACATTTCTAACTAATTGAGCTTGTAAAGCTACATCTTCTATTGCTTCTTTAGTCCATTTTAATTTATCATCACCAAATTGTTTTACATATTTTTCTGAAGTATTTTTTAATTGAAACGCTAATTCTTGTAATATTTGTTTAGATGCTATCATTCTAACTGTAGCAGTTTTTGCTCTTTCACCTTCTTTAGGTAATGCTTTTAAAATTTCTCCTTTATCTCTAAACAATAAAGTTGCTAACTCTTCAGCTTCTGCGTTTTTTAAAACATCATTTTGTAAATAATCTTTTGTTGTTTCGTCAAATCGTTCAGCTACATCATCTATTGTTTTTAACACTTGAGAAGAGTTTCTTAAAGATTTTGTATTTAATATTTTTTTAATAAAAGATTCTGTTTCTGCTTTAGCTTCTTTTTGACCAATGTTAAGTTTTTTAAGGTATTCTTTCATATTAATACCATCATTGTTTTCTGCTATTTGTTTATAAACTTTTTTAGTTTTTTTACCTTGTTGTAAATCTTCTATTGCTTCTCCAGCTTCTTTATAAATTTGTTCTTTTTCTGCTGCAGTTTTAGCTTTTGTTGCTTTTTTAAATGCTTTAACACCAAATAAAATTTCAAGAGGTCCACCAATAAGAAAGCCTTCAAGAACATTTTTTAATCTACCTTCCATTTCAGTATCATCTTCATCTGTTGAAAGATATTGAGTAACTGCGTTATTTAAAACAGGACTATCAAACTCAACTAACATATCTGACAATCTACCTTCATCTCCGCCAAAAACAGTAAGGTCTGCAACTCCTCCTGCAAACATACCTCTAGCTCCTCTTTTAACAATAGTACCTCCAATGCCTATAGCTTTACCAAATTTATTTGGTCCAATAAAACCTGTAATAAATCTTGCAGCACTTTCAGTTAAATTTTCTGCTAATCCTTCAGGTTGGTGAAAAATAGGTAATTGTCTTGATTGAGAAAATGTAGGTTTTTTCCATTTTTCAGGAGTAACAAATCTAGGAATAAAATCAGTAAATGCTATTTTGCCTAACATAGTATCTTTGTTGTCGTAAGGCATAACAATATTAGCATCTACAAAATCAGCAGTTTCTTCAACTGCATTAACTACACCTTGAGCTGCTGATAAACTTAATCTTCCTGCTTTATTCCAAAAATTAAAATCTTTTTCATCAGGATTGGTAATCAAACCAGAATCAACTGGCTCTATTTTTTTTACTCCATCGTTATATGTTTTAAAAAAATTTAATGTTTCTTCGTTTAATGGAGTTTCAGCCATATTTAACCTTCTTTTCTTTTATCTAAAATAGGAGTGTAAGCATTAATATAAGCACCAACATCAATATTACCTTTATCATCAGCATAGCCTTGTAATCTTGCAAGTGTTTTTAAAAGATTGTCTCCTTTAGGATTAGCTAAATATTCATTATACAATTTTTGTAAGTCTGCAGTTTCTCTAGTTGCATAAAATTTATTTGAATTTAAATTAAATTCACTAACATCTATTATTGATATTTCATTATATTTATCAATTATATTCATTCTTAAATCACGTGCATATAATTCTTTTTCTCTTGGGGAAGCATCATGATTAACAGATAAATATTGATCAATTCTTTTGTCATATTCTAAACTTGCTTCAAACGCTTTTTCTTTATTAATAGGTTTGTTAAAACTATTATCAAAAGCATTATAAAATGTAGTTTCTAATATTTTTTATTGTCCAGAGTTATATTCAAAAAAATTATTACCTTGTATTATCTTTTCAACTTTATCTTCATGTCTAATACTTTCAGATAATATTTTTTCTTTTAAAATAGCAAAGGATTGTTCTCTTTTACCTGATACAACTTTACCACCATTATATCTTTTAAAATTTTCTAATTCATTTGCAAGTCTTAATGCTTCATCATAATCAGCATTAGGATCTCCCTCAACAGCTAATGAATTAATTTTTGCTTCATAAGAACTGTAAATAGATTTATTAAAATCTTCATTAGGTAAAAAAGATTCACCTTTTAATGCTTGATCTAAATTACTAATTTGTTCTTCTGCATTAGATGAGCCAATAAAAGAATCAGCATCTGAAATTAATAGAACAGCATCAATAGCTTCTTTTCTGTTTTTAAGATCGTTAGCTCCAAGCATGTGTTCTTTATTAAATTCTTCTGCTTTACGATAAAATTCTGTTTTATATTTAACTTTTAAAATAGGATTGTCTGTTGATTTATAGTTAATAACTCCAATATTCATTTCGTCATTATAAACTTGTAAACTTTGTTTTTCGTATGCTTTAAAAGAATTAGTTTTTAAATGATAAATGCTTTCAGAATTATTTAAATCTACACCCTGTTTAATTAATTCTTTAACTCTTCTATTACCTACGGAAGATAAAGCCTTTTCTATTAAAGGTGTAAATTTTTGTTTGTAAATATTAATTGCTTCTTCATCATTTGGATTGTCTTTTTGTGAAAAAATAATTTTATCTTGTTCTGCTTTTAATTCTAATAAACTTTTTTTAGCTTCTAATTTTTCTACGTTATCTCTTTTTTTTATTGCATAATCAGCAAGTTGATTTGCAGCTGGTATAAGTGCAGCGGCTACACTTGATTTAGGAGAAATTTGAATACCAGTTTTTATTCCTGTTCCTTCAGCTGTTGGTCTTCCCTGTACATTATATGTTGGAATTTTAGGCATAATTAAAAAAACGCTTTCAATAAACTTGTTCCTGCACCAGCATAATATCCTAACTCTGCAGATTTTGCTTGTTGTCTAGCTACTTGTCCTTGTATTCTTGAAAAGTTAGCTTCTTCAAATTTTTTAGCTTGTCCTATTTTAGCATTATAATCTATAATGTCTTTTTCTATTTCAGCTTGTTCAGCATTAGCTCTTAATATTCTTAAACCTGATCCTTCTAATGTTACACCAGATTTTAAAATATTAGTTTTAGTTTCACCTTGTAATCTTGAAAATTTTTGTTCAAATGTTCCAATGTCAAATTCTTTTTGTTGTTCTATTTGTTCTGCTTCTTGTGTTGCAATTTGAGCATTACGATTTTGAACAGCTTGGTTAAATTTACCTGCTGCACTAGCTTGTCTAGCTGCTGCAACTTGTGTAAATGCAGATATATAAGGTATGGCTGGTGCTACAAAACTCATTAAAAAATCCTCGCATATCTGTAATGGTCTGAGCCATCAAATCCGTAATGTTTCATTAATCCCTCTTCTTGTAATCCTAACCATGATGCAAACTTTAAACCTATTTTAAAATCAGCTCTCACAGCTGTTTGAACTCTTTTTATATTATTTTCTTTAGCTAGTCTTGCAAAATTTTTTTTAATTGCTCTGGCAATAACTAAAGGGTGATCCCAAACTTTAGCAGTTGCTAGAACCCAACCTTCTGCTACACCATCCCAAATAATTTTCATACCTGCTGAAGCAATAGGCTCATCATTAATAATACAAGTGTAAGCTAAATTGTTTTGTTCTAATTGTTTAGCATCTCCATCGTATTGTGCATCTTGATCCATAAGTACATGATTCATTTGACTGGCAAGAATAATCTTACCATGAGTTGCAAGATAGGGAATGATTTGTAATAAATTTTTAGTCATTAGTTTGTAAGTCTGGGTATAAAGATAAAATAGTTAAAGGTAAAGGTTGAGTTTGTCTAACAAATATAAATCCGTCTGTATCATAATCACCTCTAAATTCTACTGCTTTATCTCCGTTAAAAGGTGGTAATCCTTGGTCCATAACATCAAAAGATGTTCTAAATGGTATTCGTTCCATGTTGTTTAAATTTTCACCTACTTCAACTCCAATAGATTCAAAAAGTCTTATAGTAATTTCGTATATTCTTTTTGTTTTAGCTTGTGATGTTCCGTTTTGAGAACCAGCATCTATTCTCATTGTTTGTAATATTGAGTTATAACCTAAACCAACTTTAACATTAATTGATGCTCTATCTAATGTAATTGAACCAGAAGATACAATTTTAGTAGGGTGAGTTGCACCATTAGCTAATACATGAACTGTTTGACCTTCTAAATGATCTAGTCCTGATATAGTTGTAACTGCTGAACCGCTATAACTTAAAGAACTATCTAAAAAATTAAATGTTGTATTATCTGTTTCTGCAAAATCAAATGTATTAATATATTCTACATATCTTCTAGTAATACCATTTACAGTTCTTTTAACAATAACCCATGTTTGGTATTCAGCATCATCAGTAGGTATAACTGCTACACTTTCACATTCAGCTTTAGTTTGGCTAACAACAGTTAATCTTATTGTGTCAAAACTTTTAATAACTAAGTAAGCTAATCCTGTTGGTGTGATTTCTGTTATAGTCAAAACATTAGACGCTACAGTAGATGTAATGCCTGTACCTGATGCAGTATTAGCAGTATTAATAGATGCGTTTAAATTTGCAGCTGTTGCGTTATTACTTGTTTCTATTTTAAATTGTTCAGCAGAAGCTGTACCTGTTGTTGCGGTAAAAGTAATTAATGTTCCATCTGATTTTTGAAAAACAATTCTTGTTCCTGTTACAATGTTAGCATAATCTGTAACTGTAATTTTAGGTATATTTACAATACCACCAAAAATATGTCTATGCCAAGCAGTTACCTGTTGTTCTCTTTGATATGTTAAGCCTACTAATTCACCATCACCACGAACTCCCCAAATAATTTGATTAGGTTCTTGTTGGTAAGCAAGTTGTGTTAGTCCACCTTCAGTAACGTGTTCAGCAAGAATAGTCATGTCAGGTGCAATATAACCATCTACATCAAAGTTATAAGCAAGTTCTCTTATTTTTCTTTTAGCACGTTGTAAAAATAATGTTGCATTACCTACAGCTATTGCATCAACATTAGCTGAACCATGATTAGATTGTTTTTTAATTAATATGTTTGTTGGTGTAACTGCACTATCTGTTCCACCTCCTGATACTGTAAATTCACCACCAGCTGTACCAAGAATTAAAGTTCTTGTTGCTGTCATAAATCTAATGGCGTTAACTTGGTTAGATGCAATTGTATAAATAATAGCATCATCATCTGCTACTGTACCACCAATGTTTGCATCCATGTTTTCATAATCACCAGACCTTGAGAAAAATATAGTTTGTGGTTGGTTAGTTGTACCTGCAAATACTAATCTTTGTTCAAAGAAAGTAACGCAAGAAGGATGTCCTGTAGTATCTGAAAATGATCCTAGTTGCCAATTTGCTGTAGCACTTGCACTAGATAAAGCTGTAATAATTGTTATAACTGCATTAGTAGTATTTGTAACAGCTGTTATTTTTGCATAACCTGCACTTAAAAAAACAAACCTTCCAACATCAGTAGACAAAAAACCACTACCATTATTAATACCTGTAGTCGCAGAAGCTACTAAAGCTATGCTTGTGCCTGTTGCTGATTGACCTGGGTTTAAAGTTGTTGTTGTAGTATTGGGATCTTGCATTGGTCCTTTAGTAAAATCAACATCTGCTAATGTCCAGTCAGTATGACCAGTACGAGATAATTTTTCTACTTCGTGTGATGGATGTGTAATGTACATAACGTCAGCAGACTGTGCAAATTTAATATCAAACAGTTGTGCAGTTGTGTAAGGTGTTGCAATTTCAAAAACTTTATTCATAGTTCCTGCTGAACTATAGGTAGTAAAATTTGTAGTGTTGATTGCTACACCATCTTTGTTTTTTAAAGAAAAAGTATTGCCATCTATTTTAACAACTAAAAATCTTTTGTTATTAAGTTCTGTCATACCTACAATAGAAGTAATAACTATTTCATCTCCAGTTAAATAACCATGTGAACTACAAGTAATTACTCCTGGATTAGCCTTAGTAATTGCAGAGATAGTTTTATCGCTTTCTAAAACAGAACCATCATCTTTATAAACTCTTATCTTAAGATTAGAAAACTCAAGCATATATGTTTGAGTTGTAGAAAATTCAAAAGGAATTAATCTTGATTTGTTATCGCTGTCTGCTACTTCAGCTACAAATGTACTGCCTGATCTTCTAGCTGCTGCACCATGTGGGTAAACAATAAAATTTTCTAAAGTTTTACATCCTGAAGAATATTTAGTTAAATCATTACGACCATCTAGTCGTGGTGAAAGTTCTCCACCTGTAAAGTTGGTTAGCTGTGCTGCAACTCGTGCCATAATTTAATACCTTGATGTAATAAAAGTACTAGCTTGTATTGAATCTGTCATTCCAAGATCAGGTGAATTGTTTTGACCTTCAGTTGAATCTACAAACCTAGCATCTCTTAGTTTCTCTTGAAATAATTTATACATATTTTGTGCTACAGGATTAGAAGATGTAACACCATACGCAATGTCAGCTCCTAAACTAGCAGATAAAGTTTCTCTTAATAATTCATCGTATTCGTTAGGATCTGTAATTCTTGCTATATATAAAATTTTCATAGTAGATGTATTACTTAATATTTTTCTACCTTCTACTTTGTAATTAGAATCGTAATCTATTATGTAAAGTAATCTTAAACAATCAGCTGGTAAAACAAATTGAGAGGTAAAACCCCAAGACGGAGCTGTTACCTCTTTTGCTAGTGATGTTCTTTTTTGTAAACAATTCCATGGATGTGTTCTAAATAATGCGTCTCTAACTTGCGTAAATCTTGAGTTACAAAGTCTAGCGTTTTTAGAATCTTCTGTTAATGAAAGTATTGTTGTAGCACCTAATTGATTTAATGCTCCATT
>ENA-OSJC01002545-OSJC01002545.1-marine-metagenome-genome-assembly--contig:-NODE-2545-length-13692-cov-4.072714_pt1 | contig 13692 bp, 9 predicted proteins | sample MGYA00237885_ERZ534234 | MGnify/ENA primary metagenome ERZ534234 (study PRJEB26413, sample SAMN06343907) | marine metagenome | isolation source: coastal waters | place: Atlantic Ocean: West Antarctic... | reverse complement strand
TTTTAGTAATTCTTGAATTTATAATTCTAAGCGTAGTATAAAGGTCTCCAGACCAATTGTCACTAAGGTAAATGGCACCACCAAAATTATTTTCATTAGATGAAACCAGGTTCTTTTCAAATAGAGAGCTAGTAATTACTGCATTTGTTCCAGATATAAAGCCAATTGCTCCACCCTGAGCTCCTTCAGTACTATTATTTGGAGAAATAACGCTGTTACTTATAAATGAAGAATTACGAATCCAAAGTGTATCAATGGCAGCGTCATTGCTATTGTTTACTGCTATCGCACCACCGCGGAAACCAGCCATGTTTTCTTTGAAGGTGCAATTTTCAAAGATTGCTGAAGCATTTTCAATAATTATCGCGCCTCCATCTTTTACACCATTATTACTGCTAACAGCTTCATTTCCGATGAAAGTACAATTTTTAAATTTAGGCTGCATTTTACTGCCTGCCCCTGTAAAACCTTCATTATAATACGTTTCAGCATGAATTATAAATGAACCACCACCACTTTTTCCAAATCCACCCTGATCGTCATTGCTATTTCTACCATTGGTAAAGGTTAGTCCTATAAATTGAAACGTGGAGTCTAGTGTTCTTGAATCATCACCATTTATTGCAAAGTGTATTCCTGAATATTCAGCATCGATAATGGTACTATCCGCACCTTTTTCTGAGGATATAACTACATTCTTTAAATTTTTAAAAATGTCAAGTCCATTATTATAACCTGAAATTTCTATATTACGATTACCTGGACCTGAATAGGTTCCTTTTTTAAGCATGATCGTATCACCTGGCGTAACAAAGCTTAATGCATGTTTAAAAGTTTTAAAAGGGCTCGCACTACTTCCTTCGCCATTAGAATCACTTCCATTTGTCGCCATCCACCAAACTGGGCCAGAAAATGTAGGTGTAATATCAATACTTTTTGAAGCTGTACCTTCATAACCTGATCCATTTACAGCTGCCACTCTAAAGTAGTAACGCGTTGCGTTATCTAAACCAGAAATAGTATATGAGGTATTTGAAGTCGAACCTTCATAATAAGGAGAGTCAATATTAAAAGCTGATGTATGTTTATAAACTTTATATGATATAGTATCAGTGGCTGCACCCAAAGCTTCCCAAGATAAAGTTACTGAGCCACTACCACCTTGAGCCGTAACATTTTTAACCTGCTTTGGATAAGGAGATGAAGCTAGACTATTCTCGTAAGGACCTAGATCTGGAGATGAGCCCGATGGATTCGGACGCTCGACTCCAAGCATATCTATTTTAGGCGCCATTACATCGTAATCAGTCCAATCATATATACCGGCTCCAATAGCTAAAGAGGCATTGGATAAACTATAATCACCATTTGCTGGATCTTTAAACCCAGGGTCCACATCAATTGAATAATCATAGCTGAAATAATCTTGTCCTGCGCCACTACCATTTTTAAGATTATCTAAGTTATAAATCAAATTATAATCATTATGAAATATTACATTTTGACCATGAAATTGTAATTGATACTGTTCTATTTCACTACCATCTTTATTACCGTATATAATATTATTAAAAGCGTAGATAATTGGTTCGGAATTTTCATTCCCTGTCTCCCAATTATTATAAAAAATTCCAGATGTTATGTTTGAATTAGACTTTTCGCTCGTAGCTAAATTATTGGCAATCGTATTATTTATCAGAAAAGCTTTAGCGCCTGTCCACGTATTTGAAGTGTATAACTGAGGTCCACCTGCATAATAAATTGCAGCAATAGAGTTATAAGACTCAGAATTTCCGATAGATGATCTAGTCTCATTCTCGTGGAATAAACTATTCGTAATATCTACAGCAGAGCTTTGCATAAAGACTGCAGAACCAAAAGCACTTTGCTTTGAATATGCTTTATTATTTTTAAAAGTTGATGATCTAATATATGATCGAGAGTAGGTGTTCCAAAACCCAATAGCTCCACCAGATGCATCTGAATAATAATCTTCATTGGCGCTAGAGTTTGAAGAATAAGTAGATCTACGATTCCCATCAAAGATAGTAGAGTCGATAATAACAGAACCACCCCACAGTACTGAAATAGCTCCCCCACCCTGGTAATTATTGGTAGAGTCCACATTAGATTTAAAAATCACTTTTCGGAATTTTGGATTACCTTGTTCAACTAATACTGATCCGCCTCCATAAGAACCTGTTACCTCACCATTGTAAAGTGTAAGATTTTGAATGACAAACGTACTATCCTCCGACTGATTAAATGTAAAGTGTCGATCACGACCAGAAGCATCTAAAATTGTTTGGTCTGCTGCATAACCAAGTTCACCTGAAATGACTAACATCTTTGTCCCATCAAAACTAATGCCACGATTATTAGTACCTTTGTGAGTACCCTTAATCATAATAATGGTATCACCAGTAGCTGCTATTTCTATCGCATTTGATAAATGGTTTATGGGTGAATCATAAGACCCATAATTATAGTTAGAGGACGTATCCGAAAGTGCCTTACCTCCACTTGAAGCTACATGCCACCTAGGGCCTGAATACTTTGGTGTAACTTTATAACTAGCAGAAAGTGCGCTTTCACCACTTGAACTTACTGCGGATACACTAAAAGTATAAGCGGTCCCATTTGTTAAACTTGTTCTTATATAGCTTGTTGCTGTTGTTGAATCAACAACAGAGCCATCTTGATAAATACGGTAAGTTATATCGCTGGCATCGGCACTGCTTCCCAAGCTTTCTTTGACCTTACTCCAAGAAAGTTTTGCACTCGCGGATGCACGTTTAACCACTAAATCAGAAACTGGCATCGGCGCGGAGGATGAGGCTAGGCTATTCTCATAAGCACCCATATCTGGACTACTTCCACTTGGATTAGGTCTAGCATTGCCCAACAAATCTACGGTTGGGGCTGAAATATCTTCATCATCCCACGTTGCAACACCTGCTCCAATTAATGGACTTTTAACTGATAGACTATAGTCATTATTGGAGGCATCTTTATAACCTGGCGTAACATTGTAGACATAATCTCCCCAGCTACTTGCAAAAGTACTTGCTTGAACATTAGAATAATCCATGGAAAGATTATTGTAGCCAGAATAGTATTCGCCAACAAATAATCTTTGTTTGAACCAATTCCTCTGTGTTGAACTATAGCCATTGTTATTCGAATATAAATCATCTATCATACCATAAAAATCTGTGGTGTCACTAACGACAAGGGCTTTACTCCCTGTTATAATCGTATTAAAAATAAATGTTTTTGCATCGGCTTCATTCCATTGGCCATAAGAGATTGTTGATCCAACCATGTCTCCGATATTGCTTGAAGATAGTGATTTAATATAGTTCGCATGGAAGGTTGAGTTTTTTATATTTACAGTCCCTCCTTCATATCCATTATTATAATAATAATGATCAAGTGCAATTGCACCTCCAGAGGCCATATTTCCATCGCCACCATTATTTGATATTGCTCTATTATTAACAAATAAAGAATTTTGTATATCTAATGATCTACGTGAACTTATTGCACCACCCGTTGCCTGGTATTTAGCCTTCGCATAATTATTTAAAAATTTTGATCGGTAAATTTTTATGGTTGAGTTAAGGTCCGCTTTATTGGAGGCCTCTTCAATAGAAATTGCACCACCATTTGTTGAATTGTCATCAACATTAACAAAATTCGAATCAAATACACATAGATCAAATGAAGGCGTTGATCTGTAGCGAATATTAATGGCGCCACCACCATTATATCCATAAGAGGATGAGTTGTTTTTCCACACACAATCAATAAACTGAATATCAGTACTACCGCTAATACTAATAGAGCCCGCATCTGGGTATGAGTCTGATTTACCATTTCTAAAGGTAATGCCTTGTATAATTGATTTATCTGATTGACCATCATCTATAGACATATGCCGGTTTTTAGATTCCGCATCAAAAATGGTACTATCTGGGCCCGCAACACCAATTAATACAAAATCATAAGATGATGCAGTAAAAAGTTCATCATCTCCAAAATCATAATAACCATTTGAACTACCAGAGACCACACTTGGCATCACTTTAATCGTGTCAACTTCGTTCTGATGCAAGTAACTACCTTCTAATACCTTATGAATAGTTTTAAATGCTTTGGCTTGAGATGTACCGGTACTATCATCACTACCATTATGCATATCAACCCAGTATACTGTGGCAGTAGAACCACCGCCAGATTCATTTTGGCTAAAGAGAAAAGATAAAGAGAATAAAATACTAAATATTAATTTTTTCATGATCTAACCTTCAGGTAATGTTGGAGCTTCAGGTAAAGGTACAGGCGCTGCATCAAATAGACCAGCAGCAAAGGCTCCATAGCCTCCTCCTCCAAGTAATATGGTCGCCCATATAATTCGCTTCAACCCTTTATTCATTGGTTTTTTTGGCGCACTAACTTGCGCAACAGGGGCAGATCCACCTGCAGCTAAAGCCACTAAATCTGCTGGAGCCTCTAAGCCCACAAGCTCCCATGCAACAATTTGAATAATCGGTAACAAGCCATCAACTTCACCTTTATAGGTCTTACTTGAGGTTCTAATTGTAGCCCCAGACTCTACTGAAAACATCTTCGCATCAATTGTATATGTATTCCCTAGCTTTCCAAAGGAGCCTGAAATCATATTTTGCACGCCCAGCAGTGCGCCCACTTCAGCTGCACACTCACCTGAAGTACAACCGGCTTGCTGCAAGCCTTGTTCTTCTAAAATTTCTGCCATCTGATTTCGCTCAACCATAATTACAGCATCCGTTGAAACCATTTCGCTCATTAACCTATCTGTAAGAGTCGCTGCTTCCATTTGGTTAATCCCGCGACCTTCAAAATCTAGAATAGCTACGGTTGTCTTACCATCAGCAAGTTGTGCCATCAATAGCTGAAGACAAAAAACACTCAATATAAGTGTATAATTTTTTAATTTGTTAATATTAATCATATTCTGCTCACTTTAGTTCAAAGTTTATAACTCAATTACTATAAACGCCTATGTGCTAGCGCACAATCTATTTTTTACTATTTTTAGCTTCTGGTAGCTCTGCTAACAAACGATCAATCTCACTCGAAAGTTCATTCGTAAATTTTTCTTCTTCTCCCTCATGGAAGCCACGCCTTAAAAAAGTCAGCTTTCGGTTTCCATCCATAACAAACAATCTAGGCAATGTTTGGGCGTTATAACGCTGCATAACAGTTCCTCTAGTATCAAATAAAATTTGCATACTAACTCCTTTTTCTTTTAAAAAAGGACCCGCTTTAGGCATGTCGCCATAACCAGGATTATTACGTGTTGCCTCTGTAATGTCAATTAAAAAGAATTTGATCCGCTTATCTTTATATTTTTGATATACATTCTCTAAAATTGGCAATTCTTTCATGCAGGGCTGGCACCAAGTTGCAAAAAAGCTTAATAAAACTGCATGACGATCAGGCTGAGTTGCCATTTTCCTTAACCTTTTTCCGTCTTCTTCGGACCAATTTTTTAAAAACTCAAACTTTCCCGGTGCATACATAAGCGCCCAAGAAGGAGCAATCTCGTCCATCTTAAGATCTTTATCTTCTTCACTACTCATCCCTGGCGTTTTAGCCAGCTCTTGAGCAGAAAGGAAGGCTACCATTAAGCCCACTATTGTAAAGACTTTTTTAAATATTTTATTTTTTTCCATTTTCTAATCTATTAAAATAAGAACACGGCAATCTTTTAAAACACTATAGCTTCGATTTGCCGAATCAATTTTTGAAACATCTGCGTTACTTACCGTTATATCTGTCCGATTGGTCCCTGCCGTAGCAACGCCCTTAATAACCAATGGATTTCCCATAACTCGAGCATCTTTTTGAGCAGATTCTAAAGACTTAGAATAGCCAGCCACACCATTAGTAACAGCATACTCGCGACTATAAGTTCCTGGGCCATAAACCGCATTGCCATTTTGATCCAGAATTCTAGGGGCCATTGCTGGGCGAGCTTTTAATCCTCTTGCATCTATTATGATTCCTGTGATACCGCCTGTAGTCGGCGCGGTAGCTGCCGCAGGAGCAACTGCACCTGGTTGAGCCGCTGCAACCGTAAGCGGTGAAAGCATAATATCAGATATTCCACTCATTGGAACTGAATATTCAACTTCAACCGAAGTGTCGCTAAGATACTTTGGTTGACCTTTTGGACGAGCGCCTCTAATAAAGCCTTTTACTTTTGTATTAATCACGTCATCAACCATAGCGCCACTCATTGTTGTCTCACTAGTTAATGTAACACCATTAACTATTTCAATTAACTGACGAAGAGCATCTTGCTTAGCAATCCTAATCGCCATTCTACGTGCCTGACCTGCATTAATAGCATTCTGCGGCACAAATCCAATTCCAATCGCTTCTATTGTTTGCTCAGAGTAATTAACTCTACCATTCTCAAGCTGAGTTACTACGCCTTGCGAAAAAGCGATAGAAAATAAAACAACTGACATTCCTAATATTTTTTTCATTAAATTCCTCTTCATTGTACAATTTCTGCCGTAATACGATTCCCAGTCAATCCCGTAACTTTAAAAGTTAATCCATCCGGGCTTGTTTGTGATAAGCCCATCGCTAAAGCTTGAGCCTTTCCTTCAAATTCAACTTCAAATTCCGCCACACCTTCATTCAAGCTTTTTGCGTATGCATTCCTTATACCCGAAACAGTTTGCGCTTTCAAGAAAGATTCAAATGTCATATAACTCATAAAGTCCGCACCTTGAAGAACAATATATACTTTAGTAAAGTTTGATTGTTGAGTGCTCCATTTCGTCACAAGCTGTGCTATAATATTTTTACCCATCACTTCAGCCGCCTGATTAACTGCATTTACCCCAGCAGTAGAAGGTGAAATATGAGGTTTTTTACCTCTAGCTTGTGGAACAACCGCTAAAATCTCCCCAGTATCTGTTCGAATAATCTTTGCATTTAAATCAGCTTGGCCAGATGTCATATTATAAAACAACCCGCCAGATGAAATTTTTGCCGTTCCAATTACAATAACCTCAGCTCCTAATTGCGATGCAATCTTCGCCGCTGCAGAAACATTGCCTGCTAAGGCTTGGCTATAGTCATTGTCGCCCTTTAAGGCTTGCACCATTTGCCTATCTACTACATCAAACCCTTTTTCATAAAACATCGATAAAAGTTTGGTCTCAGCAAAATCTGTGGGCGTATTGTCAATCAAGTTTTGTTCTCTTACCATGAATATAATCCGAGGTCGGTTCATCGCGTTAAGCAATGTTTGTAATGCCGCTTCATCAGCCATGACTTGATCTATCATATCTGTAACTTCAGCTTCAATCGTTATTTCCCAATTACCATCAGGGCCCTGACTTTCGCTAACAACTTTGAAAGACTTAACAAACCCTTGCGCCTTCGAATATATGTTATCTTCAATTGTTGTTGCTGTAACGGTAGTGTTTGAAGTCATATAAGCTCCAAGCCCTTGCTCTACAGCATCTCGCTTCGCTTGTTCCGTTGCCGCATCTTTTGTCAATCCATAACCGGTACCTGAAGCCGTTTGTGCTTGCCCCTGTAAAACCGCTACTGTCATCATAAAAACCATGATGCCAATTCTATATAAATATTTTGTTTTAATCATTGTTTATTTTTTAAGCTCCTTAACGGGGAAAATTATTGAATTCACATCGCCTAAACAATAGTTATGATGCATAAGTGTGATACAGGTCAATATAAAAAAAATTACATATTTTAGCTTAAACCATTTTATTATTTAAAGGTATATTCTCAGCGAAAAAACTTTTTGAGGAATTCATTTATGCTAAAGAAAAATCAATTATTACTTTTTATTTTAGGCCTATTTCTTCTGGTCTCATGTGCTACAAAACCAGAAAGTGACATGGATACGCCTGAATATCACTTTAAAGCTGGTATGCGTGCAATAGAGAATGAAGATTTTCAACAAGCAATCACATCATTCCAGAGGTCAATTAACCTAGATAAAAAATTTGCACTCGGATATGGAGGCCTTGGCTTAGCTCATGCTAATCTTGGCAATAATAAGGAAGCTAAAGATAATGCTTCAAAATGTGCTAGCAGAGGAAGCAAGAACCCGGAAGCTCTTTCTTTAGCTGCGGAAGTATGGATCTCCATGAGAGATTCAGAAAAAAAATGGTTCAAGCGAGCTGAAGATTATTTAGAAAAAGCACTTAAGCGAGATAAAGAGCACGAAGGTTCACAATATTGGTTTGGAGTCGCGCATCTTTTTAATTACCAATTTGATGAAGCAGAAAGTTATTTTAGAAAAGTTGTTAATAAGCGTGGTGATTATGCTGGGAAAGCTGATTCAAAATGGAAACTCTCTCAAAAAATTGTTCGAGCTATGCCCGGAACTCCTATTGGCAAAAAAGTGGCACTCAAAGAAAAAATTAATAGAGCAGATCTTGCCGTTCTTTTTGCTGAAGAGCTAAAAATTGGTGTCTTATTTGATAGAATGCCTGCTGCTCAAAATTCTGGTTTCCAAACACCTGGACAAGCAGCTCAAACTGCATCCGTAGTCGTTCCAAGCGATTCAAAAGGTCACTGGGCTGAAACTTGGATAAAAGATATGATTCGATATGGAATTATGAACATTGAACCTGATGGCAATTTTTATCCAGACGATAATATCAACCGTGCAACTTATGCTATGGCGGTACAAAGGCTTTTAGTCGTCGCTACAAGAGACGAAAGCTTAGAGACGCGTTATTTTGGTGAAGCACAAAGTCGGTTTAGCGATGTGCCTAGTAGCCATTTTGCTTATAATGCAATGGCCTTATGTGCAGAGCGTGGTATTATGCAAGCCGATGTAATTAATGGCAGATTTGAGCCGACAGGAAATGTTAATGGCGCTGATGCCTTACTTATAATTCGTACACTTCAAACATCTTTAAGAATGACATTCTAAATAATTCTTTTATCAGTTAGAAGCAAAAAGGGTCACTGTTGTGACCCTTTTTGCTTCTTCACCGATATGAATACATGTAAATTCACTTTATGTGGCATCATAGAATAATCCTTCTTTTTTTTATTACATTATTTTCTTTTCAATGTGTCGAGACAACAATGACTGTTAGAGTCTTCCCCGATGGGAAATACTTAATGCAATTTCGTAGTCAGGGAGATAAAAAAGATATATATGATAATGACTTCAAACTCCCTTTAGAAGGAGATTGGACTTCTGAAATCACTAAAAAAGAAAACTCTAATAATGAAACTATACATATTATAAGTACTGAAGCCTTTCTACTTGGAAAAACAATATTCCATCCATCAAGCGAAGGCCCTTCTCCTGTCCGCCACCCCATTAATGTTAAAAAAATTAATAAAATATTTTCAACAAGCTATGGGTTAAAAAAAGTCTTTGAAGGTAGGCGTATTAATCGAAAATATCCATTATTAGCTCAAGCAATAGCTGATGGTCTTGCAGATTCAACAAATAATTTAGTAGAAACTGAAATTATAATGTATTGTTTAAGGATGGGCATGAATGACCTTGAAAAAACAAATCAATTAGAAAGCCTATTAAAAGAACGAATTCTTAATCACTTTAAAGGTGTTTTCTACAAAGCTGAAGAAGAAGAAAACCTCTTTAGAGTTTTAGGGAATAATAATAATTCTAATGAAGGAAGCTTTATATTGCCAATAGAGTTAATTCGTACCCAGTTTTCTCCTTTTGAATTATTATTGCCACCAAATTTTATTGAAAAATGTATTAAAGCTATAGGCCCATACATTAATGAAGCAAACATTACTATAAAACTTCATGATGACACCTTTAAATTTGCAGGTATACTGCCAGGGTTAATTACGGAATCAAATGCAGATTCTATAGCCAATGATACTTTATGGTGGTCTTTTAATGCTGAAGATTTTATAAATGATGATTATATAATTGAGGCAGCATCCATTGTCTATCATCCTAAAAGAATTCAAATAGCTATTATAGCAGGCTCATTATTGACTTTATCAGCTTTATTTTTTATTTCAAGAAAAAGGAAATCACAATGAAATACTTTTTAATACTAATAGTTTTCTTCACATCGCTCTTGAGCGCGAAGCCTAAGTTTACCGATCAACAGATCGCAGGAATGACACCTAAATATTTTAAACGAAACCATACTGCTCCTAAACTAAAAGGGCTAAAAATTTACAAAGAAGGTAATGATCGGATATACTATATAGAAATAATAGTAGATAGAAATAGATCCAACGAAGATCTAAGCTTTGCCGTATCTGCCCTTGCTAATATGGGACAGTATGCTAAAAAACCATTTAATAAATATGTAGTTGTTATGTATTCTGATGTTAGAGGTAAAGGCGTTGATGTTTGTGAAGCTAACGCTAGATGTACTGCTGATTATATGATTCGAAAACAAATAACGTATGATCAATGGTATAAAAAGTGTGTTACTTTTACAACCTCGACGTAAATGAGATTTATAAATAAAATATTTTTTTGTTTAGCCGTTTATACTCTATCTGCTCAAAATTCGAATATAATAGATTTTAAAATGCCATCTTTCTCATTTACGCCTAAGGTTTTTCATCATCCAAATAAAGTCTTATTTAATTCTAAATCCTTTGAACTTCAAGTGTTTGCAGATTTTCCACAAAATGAGTTAAAAACTATTAGCTTATTTTACAAAACTGATAATAATCCTCGATTTATTGAGATTCCTTTTGACCCTCAATTATATCGGTATGTATTTAAATACAATCCTAAAGAAAACCCAGCGAATCAAATTAGTTACTTTTTTACCGTTTTACTTAAGAATGGTGCAATTTATGCAACACCTGTTGATAGCACTGGGGCATTGCTACCGATTACGCAAACTTTTGTAGATCCAGTCGAATACTATAAACAGCGAGCTGCTTACAGAAATTAAAATGCAAGAGGCAAAACAAAAGATTAAATCACTTCGCAGTCAACTTAACGACCATAATTACAGGTACTATGTTATGGATAATCCTATTATCTCTGATAGTGAATATGATATAATTATGCGTGAATTAAATGAGTTAGAGAAACAATATCCTGGTCTTATAACTCCAGACTCTCCAACTCAAAGAGTTGGCGCTCCTCCATTAACTGCATTTGGAACAATTACTCATCGACAACCAATGTTATCATTAGCTAATGCAATGAACAAAGAAGAAATGAATGCTTTTAATGAACGAATTAAAAAGGGGCTAGAGACCCAAGACAATGTTCAGCTTATTGGCGAGCCAAAGTTAGATGGTCTTGGCGTTGAATTAGTGTATGAGGAAGGTCTGTTAATACATGGCTCAACAAGAGGAGATGGAATATCAGGAGAGAATATTACACAAAATTTGAAAACTATTGCCTCTATTCCTTTATCTTTGCGCGAGAATTTACGTCCAGCACCTCTATTGCTTGAAGTACGCGGTGAAGTTTTCATTAATAAAGCCGGTTTTAAAGAATTAAATATAAATCGTGAAAGTAAAGATTTACCTATATTTGCAAATCCAAGGAATGCTGCTGCTGGAAGTCTTCGGCAACTAGACTCAACAATTACTTCAGAGCGACCTTTATCTATTTACTGTTATGAAGCGGGAGAAATTTTAGGAACTTCTTTTAATACTCATTTAGAATTTCTTTCAGCTTTAAAAGAGTGGGGGTTCCCTGTTAACTCTGAGATAAGACCAATAAATTCACCAGAAGGAATGATCACATATCATAATAATCTAGAATCTAAAAGAAACAACCTTCCATATGAAATCGATGGTACCGTCTTTAAAGTAAATAATATTGATCAAAGAAAGTTCTTAGGTATTCGAAGTCGTTCCCCCCGTTGGGCAGTGGCTGGGAAGTTTAAAGCGGAACAAGTAACAACAACTATAAATAATATTATCCCATCATTGGGCAGAACAGGAGCCGTAACACCCGTAGCTCATCTTGAGCCCGTAACTGTTGGTGGCGTTACAGTAACTCATGCAACTCTACATAATCAAAATGAAATAAATCGCAAAAATATCCGTATTGGCGATACAGTTATACTGCAACGCGCAGGTGATGTCATTCCAGAAATCGTTAAAGTCATATTAGAAAAAAGGCCTTCGGAAACATCGCCATACTTTCTACCAATTAAATGCCCTAGCTGCAACCATGATATTTTTCGACCAGAAGATGAAGTCGTAGCTCGATGTCATAATCTCTCTTGCCCAGCCCAAACTAAAGGAAGAGTTGAGCATTTTGTTTCTAAAATAGCCTTAGATATTGATGGGTTTGGTGAAAAACTGGTTGATCAATTAGTTGATAAAAATATTATTAAAACTTTTGATGATATATTCAAACTTACATTTGAAAATTTAAAAAACTTAGATCGAATGGCTGAAAAATCTGCTGAAAATATTTTAAAAGCTATCGAAGAGGCTAAAAAAACTACATTTGCACGTTTTATATATGCTTTAGGTATTAGAAACGTCGGTTACCACCTTTCAAAAGTTTTAGAAAATTCCTTTGAAGGAAATATTGAAAAGTTTAGAGACAGCAACCTTGAAAAACTAAAATCAATTGACGAAGTCGGCCCTATAGTTGCAGAGACTATTATAAAATTTTGGGAAGAATCTTCTAATGTTGAAATTGTTGAGGCCTGCTTATCTTTAGGGGTTGAACTTGCTCCTGTTTCGAGTTTAATAAGTAAAAAACTCAAAGACAAAGTGTTTGTATTTACTGGATCTCTAACCAAATTCAGTCGAAATCAAGCAAAAGATTTAGTGGAATCAAATGGCGGTAAGACTAGTAATTCTATAAGTAAAAAAATAGACTTTTTAGTTGCAGGTCCTGGTGCTGGATCAAAGATGAAGAAAGCTAAAGATTTAGCAATAATCATCCTAACAGAACAAAAATTTTTGGATATGATAAAATAAAGGCCATGCCATGAAAAAGATACTTATAGCAATTTTACCCTTTCTTCTTCAAGCCGAAGAGCTATCTTTATCATCAGTTTTGATAGCAGATGGCTTTAAAAAACCTTTATTCGTCACTTCTCATCCAACCAACTCTAAGCTACTCTATGTAGTTGAACAGGGTGGTAAAATTCTGATAATAAATAATAGCAAAAAATTAGGTGAGCCTTTTTTAGATATTAGCAATAAAGTTGTAACGCCTAGTCGCCCAGGAGATGAGCGTGGTTTATTAGGCTTCGCTTTTCATCCTAATTATGAATCAAATAATAAATTTTATATCAATTATATAAACAATGATGGTTTCACTGTCGTCTCTGAGTTTTCAGCACAAAATAATACTGTTGCAAACTCTTTATCTGAAAGAATTGTCTTTGATCTAAAACAACCTTATGGTAATCATAACGGTGGACATATCCAGTTTGGCCCAAATGGTTATTTATATATCTCTATTGGAGATGGGGGTAAAAGAGGAGATCCTCTTAATGCCGGGCAAGATCTTAATACTCTCTTTGGTAAAGTAATCAGGATAGATGTAAATAAAGTGCCTTATGGTATTCCAAAAACAAATCCATATTATGGAGAGAAAAATATGCGTGGTGAAATTTGGGCTTGGGGACTCCGAAATGTTTGGCGTTTCTCTTTTGATAGAAAAAATGGTGATATATACTATGGTGACGTTGGTCAGAATAA
>ENA-OSJC01002544-OSJC01002544.1-marine-metagenome-genome-assembly--contig:-NODE-2544-length-13693-cov-4.268875_pt1 | contig 13693 bp, 11 predicted proteins | sample MGYA00237885_ERZ534234 | MGnify/ENA primary metagenome ERZ534234 (study PRJEB26413, sample SAMN06343907) | marine metagenome | isolation source: coastal waters | place: Atlantic Ocean: West Antarctic... | reverse complement strand
TCAACTGGTTCGTTTGGAGCAGCTAACATTGCTGGTATGACAGTATCCAACTTAGTAGATGTTTCTTCCTCTATTTCAACAAGAGTTTCAGATTTAGTAACCGATAGCGGAAGCTTCTCAACAAGAGTCTCAGATTTAAATTTAAGTTTAAGTGGTTCTACCGCATTAATTAGTGGTTCATCAGTTTCAACTGGTTCATTTGGTGGATTATATGTAGGTGGTGGTACTCATTTTCCAGGAGGTGGTATCAGTTTTGGAGATGGTGATTCAGGTATATTTGAAAGCGGTGATGACAGTTTAAGAGTTCGTTCAGGTGGTAATAATATTTTCTTATTTAATTCAACTTCAATGACAGGTGATGCCACAGGTGCACCAAGACTTTTAAGTGCCGCAGGTGCAGCGGCTACTCCTGTATATACCTTCAATGATGACCCAAATACAGGAATGTTTAGGACTGCTGCTGATTCGTTAGGCTTTTCGACTAATGGTGTACAACGATTAATAATTGACTCAGCAGGTTTTTTTGATGTTACGGCTACAGGAAATGATATAGCAAGATTTAGTGGTGCTAACTCAGGTGGTTTAACTATAAGAAATGATAGCGCCAATCAGGTAATAATACACACAGCTACGAGTGATGATTTAGTATTTGGAACTGGTGGTAACAATGACCGTGTTACTATAGACGCTTCAGGCGATGTCGGAATTGGCACAACGGTTCCCGCCTACACTCTTGATATTTTAAACTCCACTACTCCACAGTTAAATATATCAAATACAGCTTCAGATGATACTGCAAAATTTTCACAGATAACTACTGCTCATTATCATAATAGTGAAGAACCAATGACAATGATGGAAGGAAGGTCAGATGGTTCTAATAATTATGTAAGACTTGGTGGTGGTAGGTCTGAAGGTAATGCAATGCAAATATTAGAATGGTATTTTGGAAGTAATGATGCGACTACTGGTGGTACAAAGTTAAATTCTTTTGATGATAGCACTGCTCTTTTTCTCCAACCACTAATAAGTGGTTCTTCAACTTCAACTGGTTCGTTTGGTAATGTTAGAATTGGTGATATAGGACGGAGTGGTAGATTTTATATAGCTGGAGATGGAACTCCGTATGATTCATCAGCTGAATATATTACCCTTGAATCAGAAGGAGATAGAAGTATAGATATACGGTCACAAGGACAGATAAGATTTTTTACAGATGATGCTAATACTCACCGTGTAAATATTAATGCTAATGGCAGAGTTGGAATTGGCACAGATAACCCAGACGGTGATTTAGATGTTCGTGGCGATGAGGGGTATGTATATTTGACAAGTGGATTAGCAAGTGGAGTTCAAAATTTAGTCTTTAGAAGTGGTTCTGCAAGTATAGCTGGTGCTGGTGGTACAGGTACATCTGAATTTTGGATTGCTCAAATGGAATTTGCACCAACTGGTACTTCTCAAATAGTTACGAGAACAGCCTCAAGTTTAGCACTTGGTGTAAATAATTCTCAAAAATTAATAATTTCAGGTTCTTCTGGATTTGTCGGCATCGGCACAACGGCTCCAGATAGTGAGTTGCATGTTGCAGCCGCTGGAAGTCCAAGTATAAGAGTTACCGATACAACAAATACGATTACTGGTAAGTTTCAATCTGATAATAGTGTTTCTAAAATTGGAACACATACAAATCATCCTTTTATTCTTTTAGCCAATAATACTGAAGTAATGAGAGTTTTAGGTTCAGGTCTTGTCGGAATTAATTGCGTTCCAACTGATGAGCTAACTATTGATAGTGCATCTGACCCTGCTATTGTTATAAAAAGGTCTTCCGCTTCAGCACAGATAAATAAAATATTAACAGATTCATCAGGTCTTTACTTTTCATCAGCTGGTCACGCAACAGGTGCGAATAATCAAATTGGATTCTTGGTTACAGGTAGTAATAGTGATACTACAGCTGGAATAAATGCAATGAGAATTAAATCGAATGGAAGAGTAGGCGTTGGCACAACCGAACCTGCTAGCTTTTTTCATGTTGCTGGCGACCCAGGTAATGACAACACCTTAGTTACTATGCAAAACACACATGCAAGTGTTGATGACAATGACGGAATATTAAGATTAATGTTCTCAGGTGATGCTGATGCAGTAGCAGGACATTTTATTGAATTTAGAGATGGTAATACAGATACCGACCTTACTGGAACTATTATATGTTCAAGTGGTACTGCGACAAATAATACCGTTTCAGATTACAGGCTAAAAGAAAATATATCTTTAATAACTGGTAGTTTAGCTAATGTAAATGCTTTGAAACCGTCTTATTTTAATTTTAAACGATACCCTAATAAAGTTCATCAAGGATTTGTTGCACATGAGGTTGTAGAGGCTGGTATTGGTTATGCTGTAACGGGTAATAAAGATGCTGTTAAACCTAATGGAAATATAAAAATTCAAGAATTTGCTATTACAAATCTAATACCACAAATGGTAAGTGCGATACAAGAATTAACACAAGCTCATAGAGATTTAAGAGCTCAAATAACAGGAAGTACAGATATCAATCAATTAAAAGCATTAGTATCAGGAAGTACTTTTGTGTAATGAAAATATTTATATTAAATAGAGGAATATAAAGTTGATAGTTATATAAAAGAGGTTTTATGAAATACGCATTTTGTATTCCAATATACAACACAATAAGTGGTAGATTATTACCACAATTTTTAAATTTACAAGAGTGGTGTCCACAATTAGATGGAAAGATACACTCCGTAGTTGGTAGAACACACGTAGACGCTAGAAATTGGTTATGTACTGATGGTGGTGGTTTTACTAATCCAAATACATTAATAGATAAGGTAGATTACATAGTTTGGATTGATGCAGACCAAGAATTTAATTATAAACAGTTAACTACCCTATTAGAATACGATTCACCATTTTGTAGTGGATGGTATATAAAAGAATTAGATGGTGCTGCAAGAATTGCAGATTGGGATGAGGATAATTTTAAAAAAACTGCTAAAATGTCATTTTGGAGTGAAAATAAAATAAAAGCACAAAAAAAACCATTTGAAGTAGACTACTGTGGGTTTGGTTTTACTAAAGTACATACAGATATACTAAAAGCAATGAAATATCCTTACTTTAGACAAAGAACGGTAGAAATAGGTAAATATACAGAGAATGTATCAGAAGATGCAACCTTTTGTCTTGATGTAAAGGATAAATTAGGTATAAGACCAACTATATTACCACAATTACGAGTCAATCATTTAAAAGAAATATTTATTTAATATATTTATATAAAACGGAGAAACTTAATGGCATATAGAATAGTAAAACAATTAATACCAGCTCCAACAGCTAGTGTGTATGGAAATGGTAGTTCATTTGAAGACCCAAATTGGGCTGAAAGAAATACTGTTTGGATATCTACGTTAAGTGGTAGTAGTGACATAAAATGGGAATTTAGTGGAAGTAGTGCAGTATCAGCATCAACCGCAAAAATGAATGAACTAACTGGATCAGATGATACAAACCGTGTATATAAGGTTATTCAAATTTAAAAAAAAAAACTTTATTTCATAGTATACTATGATATTTATTTAAACATAAAACTATAAAAACATAGGAGAATATAGTTATGGCTAATGAAGCAACAAAAGTAGAAGAATCAAAAGAAGTAAAATTCACAGATGATGAACTAAAATCATTACAAGAGTTACAAACAAGTTATCAAGAAAAACAAAACGTCTTAGGACAACTTGCAGTTCAAAAAATATTATTAAATCAACAATTGGAAGCACTTGAAGTTCGTGAAGTAGAAGTTGAAACAGAATATCAAACAACTCAACAAGAAGAACGAGATATTGTCAAAACTTTGAATGATAAATACGGGCCAGGTCAATTAGACCCAACTACAGGCGTATTTACACCAGCTACTTAAACAATTAATTTAAAAAATAGTCTTAAATCTTTACTTTGGAAGAGTTACTTTATACTTATAGTAGTATAAGTAAATTGCTTTTACATATAAAAATATAAGATTTTAGGAGAAAAAATATGGCTGAACGAATTGTCTCGCCTGGTGTTTTTACACGAGAAAGAGATTTATCATTTTTACCTCAATCGATAGGTGAAATTGGTGCCGCAATAATAGGCCCTACAAAGGTAGGCCCAGCGTTTACACCAACCCAAGTAACTAATTTTCAAGAATTTGAAGAGATGTTTGGTACGGTTGATGCAAGATTTTATACACCATACACAGTAGAAGAATATCTACGAAGTGCTGGTGTAGTAACAATAGTTAGAGTTTTAGGAATTGGTGGATATAGTGCCGATTCAGTTCAATTAACAGCTCACTCTGCCACTATGGCCGTGACTCGTTCAATTGCTATTCTTGCTCCATCAAGGGGTTCAACTGGAGTTGGTGATTTAAGTGTAACTGCACTTTCAGGTCTTTCAGCGGCTAATACAGGTGCATCTTTTACTGTAGTTGTTAGTGGTAGTGATGTATCTGCTGAAACATATGAATTATCATTTAATACAGGTAGTGCTAACTTTGTAGATAAAGTTATTAGTGGTGACCCCCAATCTGAAAAATCTGGTGATAATACATCTTCAGTTTATGTTTATAAGGTATTTAAAAATACTGCAATGAACCTTCCAGGTGGTCAAGCTGTCGCTACTTCTTTCGCTTCTGTTGTAGTTACAAATGGCGGATTTAATTTCTCAGGTGGTGCAAATACGTTTGATACCAAAGGAGAAGCTGGAACTTGGACTGGTAATGTAGATTATCAGTTTGCTAGAACACCATATATACAATCTCAATTATTAAATGGTAGTCGTTACAGTATGTTTAGAGTGTATAGTCGTTCACATGGAACTGATATAAATTCACTTTACAAGATTAAAGTTCTAAATGTTAAACCTGATACTGACATAGCAGGTTCTGATTTTGGCACGTTTTCAATACAAGTTCTAAAGGTAAGTAACGATGAGGTACTAGAACAATATGACACCTTAACACTTGACCCAAATTCACCAAGTTATTTTGCTAAAAGAATTGGTGACCGTCACGTTGAGATTGATTCAAATGGTAAATTAACCTTTTATGGTAACTATCCTAATTTAAGTAAATTTATTAGAGTAGGTGATTACTCAGGTATGGAAGAAGATGGTATATTTAAATACCCTAAGAGTATAGTTCCATTAGGACATAAAGCAGTATATAATCCAGTCCCAGGAGCAACTAACGTTCCAAGTGCGTCATTTAAACGAGAACAAACGGATGCAAATGGTACATTTGATAGTACAGTTCCTTATGGTATAAATCTTATTGATGAAAACGTTAAAGAAGATAATAAACAATATCTCTCACCAATACCATCTAGTGCTAATGTAGGTAATAATGTAAGTATGAGTCTTGAGGATATGTTTGGAGATAATGATTTTGATACTTCATTATCTAATACATATTCAGGTGATTTAGTACCATTATCACTAAGTGGTTCAGCTACTCAACAGTTAAAGTTTGTAGTTCCTTTCCAATGGGGATTTGATGGTAGAAACCCAGCAACTCCATATTCGGTAGGTACAGATATTTCATCTACTAATACACAAGGATTTGACTTATCAAGTGCCGCGGCTAGTGGTTCTGTTGCATATAAGAGAGCTATTAACTCTATCAGTAATCCTGATGAGTTTGATATTAACCTATTAGTAACACCTGGTGTAGTTCACAGTATACACTCTTCAGTTACGAATCACGCAATATCTAAAATCGAAGCTCGTGCTGACGCGTTCTATATAATGGACGCCGCTGGATATAATGATTCAATATCAACTGTAAGGGAAACAATCAAAACACTAGATACTAATTACGCAGGTACTTATTATCCGTGGGTTAAAATCGTAGATAGAAATACAAATAGACCAGTATGGGTGCCGCCATCGGTAGTACTACCTGGTATAATTTCTTATAATGATACCGTAGCTCACGAATGGTTCGCACCAGCAGGTTTGAATCGTGGTGGTTTGACAACTGTGTTAGAAGCTAAGACAAGATTAACACATTCAGAACGTGATGACCTATATGAGAACAGAATCAATCCAATTGCTTCTTTCCCTGGTCAAGGTGTTGTAGTTTTCGGACAGAAAACATTACAATCCAAACCATCAGCGTTAGATAGAATCAATGTTCGTAGATTGTTGATTGCATTAAGAAAGTTTATTGCAAGTTCATCAAGATACTTAGTATTTGAACAAAATACTCAAGCACTAAGAAATCGTTTCTTGAATATTGTAAATCCTTATCTTGAACAGGTACAACAGAATAGTGGTTTAAGTGCATTTAGAGTAGTAATGGATGATTCCAATAATACTCCAGATGTTGTAGATAGAAATCAATTAGTTGGTCAGATATTTATTCAACCAACACGAACGGCTGAGTTTATTGTACTCGATTTTGTCGTTCAACCAACAGGTGCTACATTTCCTGAATAAGTCTGACTTATAAATAGATGTAACGTATAATGAGAAGCCCCAATTTCGATTGGGGTTTTTCTTTTTTACTTAAAATTTCTTTATTTGATATTTATTTATGAGTACAAACAAAAGACTTTTTAGGAGAACAAAGAATGGCTACATTAGATCCTTCAGAAATTATGTTCACACCGTTTGAACCGAAAACAAAGAATCGGTTCATCATGTATATAGAAGGTATACCATCATATTTAGTTAAAACAGCGAACAGACCAAGTATTCAGTTCGAAGAGATTGTTTTAGACCATATTAATGTAAAAAGATACATCAAGGGTAAAGGTTCATGGCAGCCTGTTGAGGTCACACTTTATGATCCAGTAGTTCCAAGTGGTGCACAAGCGGTTATGGAATGGGTTAGGTTATCACACGAATCAGTAACAGGTCGTGATGGATACTCAGATTTTTATAAAAAAGATGTTACATTCAATATGCTAGGACCAGTTGGTGACGTAGTAGAAGAATGGACATTAAAAGGTACTTATATTGAAACTGCAAACTTTGGTGATATGGATTATGCATCAAGTGACCCCGCAGAAATTCAATTAACACTAAAATATGATTACGCAATCTTACAATTCTAATAGGAGAATACAATGACTGAATGGATAGCAGCAAATTGGGAATATGTTTTAATCGCGATTTACGCTTTAGAAAAAATCGTAAAACTTACCCCGACAAAATATGACGATATCGTTTTCGATATGATTCTTAAACCAATCAAAGAGAAATTCGCACCGTCAAAATAATTAGTTATTTACGAACAAAACAGTTATATTTATAATTGGTTATTAAAATTTAATCACAAAGGAGTCATTTATGGCTGATTACAAATTCCCTACAGAGGTGGTAGAATTACCATCTAAGGGGTATTTTTACTTTGAAGGTCATCCACTTTCAAGTGGCAAAGTAGAAGTAAAATATATGACCGCCAAAGAAGAAGATATTCTTACCTCTCAAAACCTAATAAAACAAGGTACTGCGATTGATACATTACTAAAATCTTTAATTGTAGATAAATCAGTTAATATGGATGATATGTTGATTGGTGATAAGAATGCTATTATGATAGCTGCTCGTATTCTTGGATATGGTAAAGAGTATGGATTCACGTATGATGGTAAGGAGCAATCAGTAGATTTGTCAACACTTGAACCTGTAGAAATAGATTTTTCTAAAATTACTAAAGGTGTCAATGAACTTTCATATAAATTACCTGTTTCTGAAAGAGAAATTGTTTTTAAATTATTAACTGGACAAGATGAAGTTGAAATAGACAAAGAAATCATATCGAAGAAAAAAATAACTAAAAATCAAAGTTTTGAACTTACTACTCGTCTTAAACATATGATAATTTCAGTAGATGGTAAATCTGAAAAATCATATGTTAATAATTTTGTAGATAATGAGTTTTTATCAAGGGATTCCTTACCATTTAGAAAATATTTATCAAAGGTTACGCCCGACATTGATATGACTACAACAGTTGTTGATTCAACTGGGAAGGAAGCGGTGATATCGGTTCCAGTAACCATTCGATTTTTTTGGCCTTCCACCCGAGTATAAACTTCAACTCCACGAGGAAATATTTCAACTAATATTACACTCAAAAGGTGGTTTCACTTTTAGTGATGCCTACAACTTACCTATATATCTTCGTACATTCTATTTAAAACGATTACAAACTTTCTATAAGAAAGAAGCAGAAGAATTACAAAAAGAAATGAATAAACATAAGAGTTCATTTAAAAAGTAATTTTTTGTATATTCGATATTTATTATTGAGTTACAACACCTAATATCAATCGGAGATTTAAATGGCTAACTATAAAAAAATACACGAATCATTTGGAGAGAATTTTGTAGCTGCAATATTCAGAACTATCGGTAGAGGATTACGTCCTGCAGTACTATCAGTTCTTTCAAAAAAAGATCCTGAAGTTGCTAAACTTATAAAAAAGGTAGAAGATTCAAGAAATGATGTCGAAGACTATATTTCTAAAAAAATTAAAAATACTAAAATACCAAAATCTAAACAAAAAGCATTAAATAGAGGTGAATGGCCGTTTTAGGCTAGTTTATTATGGCATTTAAAGATTTTGCAAAAAATGAAGCTAGAGACAAAACTGTTAATTTACTTAAAGATGTAGATAAGCTAGGTAAAAAATCATCAGATAGCTTTAAAGAACAAAGTTCTATTCTTGGTATAATAACTGGTCAATATAGTAACTTAAATAAATTAGCCAAAACTAGACTAGAAGCAGCAAGAGGTGAACTTGATTTAACATCAGACCAAGTAAAAAAGTTACAGGAACAAGTTGAAGATTCTGAAAAGTTAGGAAATGCTATTGAAGATATAGCACCAGGTATGACTTCTGCAGCTAAAGGTGCTGAAGCAATGGGTAAGTCAATGTATGCCGCAATGGGTCCGGTTGGAGTAATACTTGCTGTTATTATAATGTTAGGTAAAGCTATTATGGGAGTAGCAAAAGCAATATCAGACATTAGAAAAGATTTAGGTGTTTCTGCTATGGAAGCTGCAAAATTAGGTATAGCTTTTAAAGGATTAGAAATAGCTGGTAAATTTATTGGGTTAGAGGCAGAGGACTTTAAAGAATCTTTTAAAGCTGCTAGGGATAATTTAGGTGCTTCAACAGACGAAGCATTATCATTAAGTTTTAATTTAGCTAGAGTTGCGATGCAAACTGGTACTTCTGCAGACCAATTAACAACAGTTCTTTCTGTAATGGAATCGGTATCAAGTGCAAGTCAGGAAGTTCTACTGGCTCAAATAGAAATTAATAGATCACTTGCAGAACAAGCTGGAATTGCACCTGCTGATGTATTTAGGGATATAGCAGAAAATGCTGAGTTCTTTGCTCAATTTGCAAAAGATGGTAGTAATAACTTAGTACAAGCTGGAATTGCAGCAAGAAAACTTGGATTGAATATGAGTTCAGTAGTTGGTATAACAGAATCACTACTTGACTTTGAAACTTCTATTGAAAAACAAATGGAAGCATCGGTATTACTTGGTAGAAACATAAACCTTGATAAAGCAAGACAATTAGCTTTAGCTGGTAAACAAGACCAGATGATGGGTGAGATTCTTAAACAGGTTGGTGGTGAAGCTGAGTTTAATAAAATGAATGTTATACAGAGAAAGGCTTTGGCAGAGAGTGTTGGTGTGAATGTAGAACAATTATCAAGACTTGTGAGAAACAATACAGCTGGAGGAACCGCTGGTGCAGTTGGTTCGGCTATGGGTTCACAAGGTCAGGTACAAGAGAGAACACTTAGTGCTGCAGAAGAAAGTTTAAAAATCCAAAAAGCTCAGTTAGATGAGCTAAGAGGATAGATAGGTATACCGTGGGATTCATAACAGAAAAAGCAAAACTAAAAGCAACGTATGAAGAAACTATTTCAACTCCTACACCTACGCCTAATAAAGCAACAGGACCAACCTTTCCAAAGATAGATAATAGTTTATATGTAAGAACTAAAGTAGATTCTGAAAAATCACCATCCCCAATAGAAATATTACACACTAAAGAATCATCCTTATCAGGTAAATTTCCATTAGCAGAGTATTATGCACAAGCTAAAGGTGGTGGTAGGTTAGCTGCTCGTGGGTCATCAAATTTACTTTTTAATGAACCATTCGTTCTCAGAGATATAGGTGATAGATGGGGTAAAGCTGACAGTTTTAATTTAGGCGATAGCACATTTAGTAATACTGTAGAAGGTCTTATTAAAACAGGTGCTAGTTTTTTAGATAGTGTAGGTGGTGCGGTTTTAGGAAGAACTCCAAGTGAATTTATAGGTAACTCATTAGGTAATTTGGAAAGAACTGGTAAGTTTTTAGCTACACAAGAGGGTATAAGCTTTTTAACTAAACAAGCTGAGTTGATGAGTAGGAATGCACAAGAATCTAGAACTGATGCTAGATATGGAGTGTTTGATAAAAAAGGTACTCTGGCTAATGGTAATCCTGGTGCAGCAGGTAATCTAATAAAACAAATTGAAAACCCAAGAAAGTATTTTATACCATCATTAGGGAGTTCACCTGGTGTAATTGCGATTAATATAAATAAACCTGACCCAAATTTAGTTGTATCAGGTTATCTGAATACTATAGCATCATTGGTATCAAGTGTCGCCATAAATATATCTTCACCAGCATTGAAAAAAGTTATAGATTTAGGAGGAGCAGCGGTTGGTTTTGTGGGTGGTTTAATTGGTGGAGCTCTTAGTAAAATACCATTACCAGATTTAGGTGGAGCTCGAGATAAAATCAAGATTATAGGATCAAAATTACCAGAAATCAGTCTTAATGCACCAACGATAAATTTAGATTTTGTTAAAGAAAAAGCGAAACAGATTGGTGCAGCTGCACGGGAATTTGCAAAAATTGATGGAAAAGCAACTATTGGTAAAAAAACCCAAGTAAGTATTCTTGATGCAAGTGTTCTTGGATCTGTTGGTGTAGATAAAGTCAATATGATTCCATATGGAAAACGTAATGCTAATCAACAGATTGCAGATGATAATTTAGATTTTATTCCATTTAGATTTGAAGATAGCAGTGGTAATCGTATAGTATTTAGAGCATTACTAAGTGGTATAACAGATACATTTACTCCTGAATATGCAGCAGAAAGATATATAGGAAGACCAGATAATGTTTATGTTTATTTAGGAACAACTCGTGAGGTTAGTTTTACATTTGATATATATCCCAAATCAGACCAAGAATTGGTTAGGTTGTGGGAAAAGATGAACTATCTTGCAGGTTTAACGTATCCATCTTGGGCGGGTGCAGCTGGTGGTGGAGCTGGAATGGTTGCTCCGTTCTGTAAGTTAACTATTGGTGATATGTTTAAGGATACTTCGGGTTACATATCTGGTTTAACTTACACAGTTCAAGACAACGGAACTTGGGAAACAGTTTGGGCTAAATTACCTAAATATATTCAAGCGAGTTGTACATTTGTTTACATCGGTGATAGATTACCAAGTTCAAGTCAAAAACATTATGAAGTTCCCTGGATTGCAGAAGAAGAATATAGTGGTACAACTTCCAATCAGTTAGTAAATATTTTAGCAGGTCAAGCAACTAATTTGTTAGGATTAGCAAACCAATCTAAAGAAGCTAAAGCACTTATAAAGAAATTACCATTTTAAAATGAAAAGATATTCAACAACAAAGAAAAAAATAGATAAGTCTGGCATAAGAGTTTATAGTACGACTTATTATCCTGAAATATCAGTTAGTGATAGCGATGCGTTTATTTACCCTAAAGACGGTGAAAGATTGGATACTCTTGCGTATACATACTACAATGATGTCAGTCTATGGTGGGTTATTGCAAAAGCAAATGGTATACGAGGAAAAATAGCGTTATCATCAGACGAGATTATTAGAATACCAGGAAATATAGTAAATATTGTAGAGAAATTTAAAAATTTAAATAAAACTGGTTAGGTTATGATTAGTTTAAATCCAATCGCAGAAGCAATTCAAAGACGATTATTTCAAAAAATGAAATTATTGGGTAGAGAGGGTAATACACCAAATACAATAGTTAAAAAGGGTGGATTAACCAACAACCAACTATCAGTACGATCACCATTCATAAGGATGACCTCTGGATTAGAAAATCCAGTTATATTAATGGGTGGTGAATTAATACAAGAAACAAGTGCTGATTTATTATCAATCACTTCAAAAACTGCAGCCGGTTTTGATGATATATACGGTCCTCGAGGTGGGAACATAAATAAATTCAAAAGACCAATACCAGGTCTTAAATCAATAGATGTACAATTTAAAGGTGGAACGAGAGCTTTAAGACAAGGAAGTGTATCTTGGACTTGTTGGAGCTTTGAAGATATAAATCGGTTAACTCCACATTTTTTATCAGTTGGAAAAACAATATTATTAGAATGGGGTTGGGTATATGGTAAAGAAAGTTTAGCAAACTTACCAACTTTCATTGGGCCTAATGGTATAAAAAGAGAAGCGTATACGGATTACAAGAATACAGTTATAGACGCTGATGGTGATTTTGATATGTTACTTGGTATAGTCAGTAATTTTGAATATAATACAAGAGATGATGGTGGGTTTGATTGTACAACTTCAATTACAAGTATGGGTGCTGATGTTTTAGGAAACCCTATAGCATCAAAGGGAATCGCTTCAACTGAAGTACGATATGATATATCTAATAAGATGACAGAAAAAGAATTAGATGAAGCAACTAAAAAGATTGCAGAAGGTAAAATTGAGCAACAGATAAAATTTGATAGTGATGTAACCTTAAAAACATTGATAGAACACATTGATGATTATGTAAAATCTCAACTATCTAGAAGGAAGAAAAATCAAAATAATGAAACCATAGAATATATTGTTGATAATAAACCCAAAAATAATCCTGGTTTCAAAACCAAAACAATAATTCATGGTGACAATTCCGCAAAAAGAAATATTTATGCTAGTTATATTCCTAATAAATTTATTATGGAATATGAAACATATCTTGGTGACGGTAAATCAATAACAAGTGTTGATAACGTATGGGTTCGCTGGGGTTGGTTTGAAGATAATATATTATCTAAATTCTTATCATTAGTAACTAAACCTGGAAATACTCCAACTGCTGAGTTTAGGTCAATAGAAAGAATAGAAGCGAAATCAGGAAAGAATACAGAGTTATATGAATCTACACGTATCACAAATCACCCATATTTAGAAACCATAGATATAAATAACTATATATTACCTGGTCAGTTTAAACCATTGAAGAAACCAAAAGTTATAACAGATTTGGAAAAGAAAAATATTAAGGAAATATCAGAATTTGATTGGCAAATAAACGGAGATTCAGAATATTTACTTAAATTATCTAAACTAGTTAATGATAACTTTAAACAATTTACTACAGGAGACGAAATAGCACCAGTTATAGAAGATTTATATTTTCAAAATATAGTAAGTCGTGGTAATGGTACAGCTGAACAAGGTAGTGGTACTATCATTTCAGGTGCTAAAGCAATAACAGCAGACGAGTATAAACAAGGTAGAGCAAAAGCAATAAAAAGAGGTGGTACTGGAACTAATTTCAGAAAAGAACAAAAA
>ENA-OSJC01002543-OSJC01002543.1-marine-metagenome-genome-assembly--contig:-NODE-2543-length-13693-cov-4.637045_pt1 | contig 13693 bp, 20 predicted proteins | sample MGYA00237885_ERZ534234 | MGnify/ENA primary metagenome ERZ534234 (study PRJEB26413, sample SAMN06343907) | marine metagenome | isolation source: coastal waters | place: Atlantic Ocean: West Antarctic... | reverse complement strand
ATCCAAACTTTCACTACCAGAAGGTTGGCAAGATTCTAGGGCGTAAGTTCCAAGGATTAAGAGACTGCAAATAGTTGCAGTTGTGTTTAAAATAACAATAACAATAAAAATAATATGAATGTACTAAGTTTGTTTGATGGAATGAGTTGCGGAAGATTGGCACTAGACCGCCTGGGTATTAAAGTTGATAAGTATTATGCTGCTGAAATAGACAAGTACGCTATCCAAGTCAGCGAAGCCAATTACCCAGACACGATTCGACTTGGCGATGTGTGTGGCGTTAAGGCTGAGAATTTGCCTAAGATAGACCTGCTGTTGGCTGGCTCACCTTGTCAGGGTTTTTCATTTGCTGGTAAACAATTAGCCTTTGACGATCCTCGTTCCATGTTGTTCTTTGAGTTTGTACGCATACTTAAAGAATGTAAGCCTAAATACTTTTTGCTTGAGAACGTCAGAATGAAAAAAGAACACTTGGATGTAATCTCGCAACAAGTAGGCGTAGAACCCATACTTATAAATTCTGCACTTATAAGTGCTCAGAACCGTCAAAGATATTATTGGACCAACATACCAGGCGTAGAACAACCCGAGAATCGAGGGATTGTATTAAGGGATATATTGGAAACTGGTTTTAACAGCGAAAGAGATAAAAGTCATTGCCTAGATGCAAATTACTACAAAGGCAGTAGCGTTGAAAATTATTTTAAAAAAAGCCGTAGGCAAATGGTTTATCAAGACGACACAAGCAATCTCCCTAAGAAATCATCTGTAATTAAATCCAATTACTACAAATCATCTAGAGCAAACTTTGAGAATGATAAAAGCAAAGGTGGTAAGTTTTCAGCTACAGGCATACCTCAAACAACTCAAGATAAACCTATTAAAGTTGGTATGAATGTAGAAGAGGTTAAGGTTAGAAAACATGAAGTAGATATACCTAGTCTTCAAAAGTTGTTGAGAGAATCAAAAAAAACATCAGGCAAGACTAATAAGCAGATAGCAGAAGAAACCAATCTGCCAATAACTAAGGTTGAACATTGGTTTAGAACCGACAGCAGCTTTGCAATACCTGGAGATGATGTTTGGTTTAAGTTAAAAGAGGTCTTAACCATATCCGAAGATACATTCGATGCACAGATCATGGAGTTTGAATACAGGGACGGAGTATACGAAACCCAACAAAGGGTTTATAGCGATAAAGGTAAAGCACCTACCTTAACGGCTAGTAATACGGAACAGTACATAGAAACCCACGATACACCTAAACAAATAGCTGAAATTGACATGCCTGGACACGATATACTCAAGCGTGTTTATAGCGTTGACGGTAAATCGCCGACAGTAACAGCTCACGCTGGTAAAGGCACAGTACCGAAGATAGAAACACATAACACACCTAAACAAGTAGGTACGGCTTCAGATATTAACGGTCACGATATATTAAAAAGAGTCTACTCGCCTGATGGTAAAGCACCTACGCTGACTACGAATGGTGGTGGCAACAGAGAACCAAAGGTAGTTGGAGGAGCTTGGCGTGGCAGAGCCTACGACCAAGACGGCAAACGCATGGATAAAGATGGCGAATCAGTTGCAAACAAAACACAACAAATGTTAGAGCTACGCAAAGACGGTAAGTCCAATGCCATAACTACTGTTGGAAAAGACAGCTTGGTTGTGTCACAAAGATTGCCTTTACCTGAAGAAGATGTTGGCGAAAGAATAGTAGTAGATCAAGAGAAGAAACAGTTAATTATTAAAGAAGCTACGAATAAAGGTCACACCATCATAGAAGACGGAGATTGTTTTGATATTACTTTTATGGATTCAAAGACCAGAAGAGGTCGCAGTATGAAATATAAATGCAATTGCTTGACCGCTTCCCCATACGACTACATGATTTACGAACATCCTAAAGACGAAAGTTCAGATGTGTATTGGCGAAAGCTGACACCGATAGAATGTGAAAGATTACAAACAGTACCAGATGGGTACACCGAAGGAGTATCGAATACTCAGAGATATAAGATGCTTGGCAACGGGATGACCGTTGATGTGATAGCACACATATTAAAGGGAATAACAGTATGAAAAAGTACAGTGAAGATATGATAAGAGAAGCAGTAGATATTGCAGTAGGTGATGATGGCTTTAGAAGTACTGAAGTCATAGAGATATTAAAACATTTAGAAAATCCTGATGTATGCAGCGAGCCTGATCGAGCGCAATCAAAAGACGATTACTATATGTCACTACAAGATTAACCCCGATGAGTTGGCAGATCTCTTTTATGTGTGGAACTTTATAAGTTGCTCCCTAAAACAAAACTGCCTCAATTAATTTAAACTAAGGACATAGATAATGAATGAGATAGAAAAGATAGATTATATTCACGGAGTAATTAAAGAAACTCTACAGGCTATGGAGAATGACATAGGTAACATACCTCAATGGCAATTAGAAAACTCTTTAACATTACTTGAGGATTTAAGAGAGCCTTACTTGATAGCTATAAAAAATAAAATAAACTCAGGACAATTTTAATATAGGATTGAACGCACTATGAATAACAAACTACAATTACTTTACGATGTTGAAAGCTCGTTAGCTGTGTTAGAAATTGGCATTCCTTATGGCCTCCGCAAATCTTCACAGATTTCAAGGGCTGTATATTGCATTGGTCAGTTAATTGAACTAGAGATCCAGGATCAAGTGGAACGAGGTAACTCTTATATCATACCTAGCTATGCCGATGGCAGGTTGCAGGAGATGGTAATAGAATACAACGCAATGCAGCAGGCTATTGATGATGATGAGGAGAAAGCCGATGAGTGAACCAACCTACTCTGAACAAATGCAAGAAGAACTAGAACCTATAACTAACAAGGAAGACGGTAGCAAACCAGTCACTAAGCACACTAGAGCTAAGAGAGATGGCACGATATTAGTTTGCCCTAAATGTAAAGAAGGAAGTATAGTATATCATTTCAGTTGGGTTGCTATTGTTTGTTTAAAATGTAAGGCCGAAGTTTATAAGTATGATTGGAGAGTGGCTGATGAACAAACGTAACCCTGTTAAAAAAAATATGGATAAGCTGCACAAACCTAAGACACACACAGATAAGACTAAGTACAAGCGTGTTAATAATGATTGGTCTTATGACTCTAACGGAACACCAATAACTAACGAGGAAAAGTAAAGATGAAAACCAGAACTAAAAAATATGTAATGACAGTGAACAAAGATAACTTTGCAGAACAATTTAGACTCGATGTAATAAGAGAAACAATTAAGTTTGTTAATAAGCATATAGATAGAAAGTTATATGTTAAGTGTCACGGAAGATTTGGTAAGAACAATCCTAACTTAGCTAAGTATACTAATCAACACGGCAATATTAACTGGAGAGATTGTAAATTAGAAGATGCTCAAAGAGTAGACGTATACATTCACGAAAGATAACCTTGAATAAAGAAGTGTTAAGATTTGTTAAGAGCCATTGACAATTTCTTAATGCTTCTTTAAACTCTATAGAGCTAAGAAGGAAAACAATATGAATGAGAAGAAAGTAAAAGCATTACGAAAGAAAATCAAACCTCTTCAAGTAGAATGGTTAAAGACATTGTTGAACGAAGAAGAAGCAGCACAGGTCTCTATAGATAACATAGATGAGTTAGCTCCTACACAAGATTACTATATGGCTAATCGAACTATGTACCTTTCCTTTATGACACCTAAATGGATAATGAAATATCTTAAACAGTATCCTAATATTAATTCCTTTGCAGAATTAAGTATGCACTATGAAGATTGGAGAACTAAAAACAGAGGCTCTTTAAACTGGATACAATAAACAAAGGAGAACAAGTATGTTTAAAACTATATCAATAGCACTCGTTAGTGCTTTGTTAATAAATATTGTAGGATTAAATTTATATAATCTACATATTGAACAACGCTTTGAAGGCCAAGTTGTTACTACTAATTATCTTAACGATAAGATTATTAAAATTAAAAGCAATATCCTGGAACTTAGAGCTGACTCGATAGGCTCTATCTCCCGTGCTGACCTTGTGGATACTCAAAACTTTATAGAGTATAAGGTATCTATGAATAAGAAAAGTGTGAATGGTTTTATAGATAGTCTTAACAAAGATATGGAACGTCTTAATGTTATCTCTCATTTGAGTCAAGACAACGATGAATACTTTCAAGAAAAGATTGAATATCTATTGCAAGAAATACAGTTGCTTCAAGATCAAACAATAGTACCAGAAGAAATAATAGATGTACCTGTGGTTGAACGTGAAGCAGTACCCGTTGTTGCTGCACCTATACCAGAAGAAACAAATACACATATCGAATCTTATCGTGTTGAAGAATGTTCTTATGCATTAGAAAGCGGTAGACAAAATAGTACTAAAGCAATACAGCGTACAGTAGATAGCCTTAGAAAAAAAGGAGCATACAATATCTCTGTATTGTTTAATATAAATACACAAGGGCAAGCAGAAGATCTTACAGTTAAGTCTAACACTGCACCCGCTAAATTAGAAAGAGCTGTACAAAGATACGTTTCTAAGTTAAACTTTGTACCTAACGAAACGCTTTTATCTAAGTGTGAAATGAGTTTTAATTTGAATGTAACATAAACGAGGAAATAAAGATGGCTGAAGAAAATACATTTAACGCGGGAAGTGGAGTCGGTGAAGTTACAGGTCGTGCTTACTATGCAAATGTAGTTACACCTAACACTACGTTCGATGACAAGTGGGAAATTAGTTTAGTATTAGATGAGGACACGCTAACTGATTTTGAAAATAGAGGACACCCTATAAAAGAAAAAGACTTTGGTAGGTTTGTTCACTTCAAAAGAAATGTAGATAAGAAAGGTGGTGGTCAGAATACTCGACCAACTCTTATTGATGAAGCTAGAAGAAAAGTAGATACATTACCTAAGATGGGTAACGGTTCTTTAGTAAGGGTACAGTACGGTGAGTATGCTTGGAGCTATCAAGGCAAGGCAGGTAAAGGCAGAGACTTACGCGCTGTTCATTTAATAACACACGTTCCGTATAAAGAACCTGATGGTGCGGGTATGTACGATGAGGAGGCTTTTTAATGGCAGTTAACAAAGGAAACTTACTGGCCGAGGATACTACTAAACCTTTCGTTACTATTGATGATGTGCAGATTTCGGTAGAGGATTTACCAGAAGAAGCACAAGGTATCTTTGGTAGGTTACAAAGGTTGAATCAAAAGAAAGCAACACTTGCATTAGATATGGAAGAGATAGACGCAAGCATTAACTTTTTTTCAAGTAGAATAATTTCTATTGTTAATTCTTCTTTAGGTCAAGGAGAGGATGAAGAAGAAAAAGCAGTTAAAAAATCTAACAACTAACGTAACCTTTAACCCTTTACCTGTAGAGTTGCTCCTTGAACAGGTAAGGGGTTTTTTTATAATTAACTTGGGGAAGTAAATTGAATACAGAAGCAAATACATTTGTTAAACATATACCTTGTGAGGCTTGCGGTAGTAAAGATAACAATAGTTTATATACTGACGGGCATACTTATTGTTTTGGTTGTGAAACTAGGACAGGTGTAGGTAATGAAAACTACACACCTATAAGCACGTTAGCTACTAACACCAATAGTTTTTTACATTCTTATAAAGGATCTTACAATGCTCTTGATGATAGGAAGATTAGTCTTAGTACTGCTAAAGTATTTGGCGTTCTATCTGTCACCAATAAGCACGTTTATCCTTATTATAATAATAATGAAGTTGTCGCAACGAAGACAAGAGAAATAGATACTAAGAAATTTTATTCTGCTGGTAGCTTTGAAGGCACAGGATTATTTGGTGAGCAGTTGTATCGAAACACAGGCGGTAAGTATCTCACAATAACAGAAGGCGAGTGTGATGCAATGGCTGTCTATGAAATCTTCGGAGGCAAGTGGGCTGTTGTTTCTCTCAAACGTGGCTGTGCTTCAGCAGTAAAAGATATTAGAGAAAGCTTAGAGTTTGTAGAAGCATACGATAATGTAGTACTTGCGTTTGATAATGATGAAGCAGGACAGAAAGCTGCAAGAAAAGTAGCAAGGATATTAAAGCCTAACAAGACTAAGATTATGTCTTTCCCTACAGGTTTTAAAGATGCTAATGATATGCTTAAGCAAGGAAAGTTTGAAGAGTTTACTAAAGCTTGGTGGAATTCTAAAACTTATACACCATCAGGTATCCTGGAATTATCCAGTAAGAAAAGTGATTGGTTACAAAGAGAAGAAAAAGAAAGTGTACCGTATCCGTGGGAAGGCCTTAACAATAAGCTATACGGTATGCGTAAAGGGGAGTTGATTACTCTTACTGGAGGTACAGGATTAGGTAAGTCAAGTGTCACTAGAGAGTTAGAACACTGGCTCATCAAAAATACAACAGACAACGTAGGCATTTTAGCTCTTGAAGAAAACTGGTTGCGTACAGCAGATGGTATTGTTTCTATAGAAGCTGACGATAGACTTTACTTAGCAGAAAAAAGAGCGCAGTATTCTGATCAAGAATTAGAAAGATTATTTGATAATGTTATTGAAGAGGGTAGAGTATTTATCCACGCACATTTAGGTGCTACTAATATTGATGAGATCTTTTCTAAACTTAGGTACATTATTATAGGTTGTGAATGTGAATGGATAGTAGTCGATCACTTACATATGCTTATTAATGTAATGACAGAGGGAGATGAGAGACGAGGCATAGATAACTTAATGACTCGCCTTCGCTCTTTAGTAGAAGAGACAGGTGTAGGTATGATACTTGTATCACATCTAAGAAGGGCAGCAGGAGAGAAGGGACACGAACAAGGTATTGAAGTATCTCTTTCTCATCTTAAAGGATCACAAGGTATCTCACAGTTATCTGATTGTGTAATAGCCTTAGAAAGAAATCAACAGGCTGATGATCCAGAAGAAGCTAACACAACTAGAATAAGAGTTTTAAAATCTAGGTACACAGGAGATACAGGATTAGCCTGCAGTTTAAAATATAATTCAAACACAGGAAGACTTTATGAAACAGAACTTGATCTCTCTCCCCAACAAAATAGCTCATCACCGTTTTAAAAAAGTAGTCTTTGATGTAGAAACAGATGGGTTAGAAGGCAATACAATACACTGTATAGTAACCAAAGTTATTGGGGGCGAGACTCGTTTGTTTCCCCCTGATAAGTTACAGGAAGGAGTAAATCTTTTAGCCAGTGCCGATGTATTGATAGGTCATAACATCATAGGCTTTGATATCCCTGTAATTAAAAAACATTTCGATGTTACCTTGACTAACCATATCGAAGATACTTTAGTAGTATCCCGCTTGGTTAACCCTGTACTTACAGGAGGGCATAGTTTAAGTAACTGGGGCTACCTTCTTTATCCTAATAATGCAGAAAAAAGAAAGGCAATACAGCCAGATAGTTGGAGTGAGTATACAAAAGAGATGGGTGCTTACTGTATCCAGGATGTAGAATTAAATACAGATATATATTATAAGTTGTTAAAAGATGCAATCGTGTTTAGTCAAGAGTCTATTGATCTAGAACATTCAATAGCTAAGATAATTAAAGATCAAGAGATTACAGGCTTTATGCTTGATGAAAAGAAAGCAACTATTCTTTCTGCTAAACTAAAATCTAAGATGGCAGTACTCGAAAAGAAAGTACACGAAACATTTAAACCTAAGTGGGTAGATGATAGATTAATTACTCCTAAGTTTAATAAAGATAAGTCGTTATCTAAAGTACCTAAGTTAACTGATGAAGAACTTATTAAAGTTACAGCTAATAACTACCAACCTTTTATGCGGCAGAAGTGGGTAGAGTTTAACTTAGCTAGTCGTAAACAAATTGGTGAATACCTTATTACTTTTGGATGGGAACCTAAAAAGTTTACACCTACTGGTCAACCTATAGTAGATGAAACTACATTAGAAAAAGTTAAAGGTATACCTGAAGCTTCGCTTATTGCAGAGTTTATGATGTTACAGAAACGAGTAGCACAGGTAGGTTCTTGGTTAGAGCTATCACAAGACAGCAGAGTACACGGCTTTGTTATACCTAACGGAGCTATCACAGGTAGGATGACACATCGAAACCCTAACGTAGCACAGACACCTAGCTCTCATAAACCTTACGGTAAAGAATGTAGAGAATGTTGGACAGTACCTAAAGGATATAAGTTAGTAGGTATTGATGCTTCAGGTTTAGAGCTGAGAGTCTTAGCACACTATATGAAAAATAAGGATTACATAAATGAAATTATCAACGGAGATATTCACAGCACAAATCAATCACTTGCTGGCCTTGAACAGAGAAGTCAGGCTAAAACTTTCATCTATGCACTCATATACGGAGCTGGAAATGCTAAAATTGGAAGCGTGGTTGGAGGAAACTCAAAAGTCGGTGCATCACTTAGAGATCGTTTCCTCAACAATCTCCCATCACTTGGAAATCTTACAGCTAGTGTTGAGCGAGCAGCAAGTACACGCAAGTACCTTAAAGCATTAGATGGTAGAGTTATTCACATAAGAAAAGTTTACTCTTCTTTAAATACTTTATTGCAAGGAGGAGGCGCTGTTATTATGAAGACAGCTCTTGTCTTGTTAGATAAAAAGATTAAAGATCTTAACCTGGATGCTAAGTTTGTAGCTAACGTACACGATGAATGGCAGATAGAAGTTAGAGAAGATCAGGCTGAACAAGTAGGACAGCTAGGAGTACAGGCTATAGTTGATACTGCTGATGTATTAGATATGATTTGTCCTTTAGATGGCGAGTATAAGATAGGAGATAACTGGAGTGAAACACACTAATCAATTAGATTTTTTTTATGAAGAAATAAATCAAGAAGATTACGAAGAAGATTACGAAGAAGATTTTAAAATATGTTATACTTGCAATGAATCTTTATCTATTTCTTTTTTTCAATATACTGACGAAAGAAATAAATGGAGAAGAAGAGATTGTACTCCCTGTAGAAAAAAATATCAAAGAATTTTAGGGGACTTAAGAAAAAAACATATTGTTCCTAACAATCATAAATGTCCTATTTGTTTAACAAATGGAAAAAATTCAATTGGTAAAAGAACTATGTGGGAATTAGATCACTGTCACATTACAAATAAATTTAGAAATTATTTATGTGGTACTTGTAATAGAGGGTTAGGATTTTTTAAAGATGATTTAGAAAATATTAAAAAAGCATTAGAATATTTAAATAAACACAAGGAGAACTTATGAAGAAATTAGATACAGTAGTAGAGGACATCTATAAAGAAGTATCTAAAATTAGTGACGGTAAAACATTAAAGGTTACTGATAAACAATTAGATGAATTTGCAGAAGGTATGAAGGCAGCTATGAAACACTGGCTTACTCCAAGAGAAGTAAAGAAACCTTACTTGCGTATGTCTAACATAGGTAGACCAGAGAGGCAGCTATGGTATGATATGAAGAGAGATCCTAAGAAAAATACATTAGCTGCTTCAACACAAATTAAATTCTTATATGGCCACTTGCTTGAAGAAGTTGTTTTGTTTTTAGTTAAGTTATCAGGACATAAGATAACAGATCAACAGAAAGAAGTTACTGTTCAAGGTATTAAAGGACATATGGATTGTAAGATAGACGGAGAGGTAGTAGATATTAAGTCAGCTTCTAACTTTGCCTTTAGGAAATTTTTATTCGGTACACTTCCTGAAAAAGATTCTTTCGGATACCTTGCACAGTTAGCAGGCTATGAAGAAGCAGAGAAAACTACAGGCGGTGGGTTCTTAGCTATCAATAAAGAATCAGGAGAGTTAAGTTTATTTAAACCTCAGAGTTTAGATAAGCCTAATGTTATTGAAAAGATTAAAACATTACGTCAACAGTTAAAAAAGAAAACTCCACCTTCTCGATGTCATTCTCCTGTAGCGGATGGATCATTTGGTAATATGAAATTACCTAGTGAGTGTAAGTGGTGTGTACATAAGTTTGAATGTCACAAAGATTCTAATGATGGAAAAGGATTGAGAGTTTTTAAATACTCTAATGGTCTTAATTATTTAACAGTAGTTAAACGTACACCTAGAGTAGAAGAACTTGCCTCGTAGATTTCCACGCAAGGTAAGGCCCAGAGAAAAGAATATTCCTAAAGGGTACGATAGTAAGTGGGAGTATGAGTTACATCAAGGCATACTTAAATCCTGGAGTCATCATACAGATAAAGTACCTTATGTAGTACAGCATACCTATGAGCCTGACTTTGTTAAAGATAAAATACTTATCGAAGCAAAGGGTAGGTTCTGGGATCACGCTGAGTACAGTAAGTACATATGGATTAGAAAAGCTTTACCTGATACAATGGAATTTATATTCTTATTTCAAAAGCCGTATGCTCCTATGCCTGCAGCTAAGAAAAGAAAAGATGGTACTAAAAGAACTCACGCTGAATGGGCGGAAGCTAATGAGTTTACTTGGTACTCCGAAGAAACTTTACCAGAGGAGTTTAGATAATGAACTATAAATTTAACGAAGACACAACATTACAAATGATAAAAACATATATAAAAAATACTTATAACGCACACTATGCTAAAGATAAAAAGTATCAAGCAACAGATATGATCTTTGATTCTGGATACGGTGAAGGGTTTTGTCTCGGTAACATAATGAAGTATGCTATGCGCTATAAAAGAAAAGAAGAAGGTTACTTACTGGATATTAAAAAGCTTATACACTATGCCATTATATTGTACGGTGAAGAAATGAAACGTATAAATACTCTTGGTGAAGAGGTAAAAGATAAAGACTTTATGAATCAACATATACCTGATGGTAAGATAAGAGAAGGTTGGAATAAATAATGAGTAGACTTTTATATATGATTCCTTTTATAGGAATACCTATAGGACTTTATTTTTTAATTACTTTTAATATGGCTTATGCTATTTTAATTGCAGGGTTAGCTCTAACACAAATTATATTTTGTTTGGTATACATTATATGGAATATATTTTTAGCAGGTATTGATGGAGTATTAGAAGTACAAGTTAAACTATGGGATGCTTTTTTTCCTGTAGTATTTCTTTTAATCTGTGCTGTTTCTTTTCTATATTCAACACTAACTAATTTAACAATAGCTTTAACAGGATTTTAATATGATAGAAAAAAACATACACAACGTAGGGCTACCTACAAACTACCAGCAATTTATACATCTTAGCAGGTACGCTAGGTGGAATGAAGATAAGAAACGTAGAGAAACTTGGGATGAAACAGTAGCTCGATACTTTGATTTCTTTGAGAAACATTTAAAAGAAAACCATAACGTAGATAACATTACTTGGCCAGCCGTTAGAAAAAGTTTAGAAGAGGGTGTGCTTTCGTTAGACATTATGCCTAGTATGCGAGCATTGATGTCAGCAGGTAAAGCATTAGAACAGGATAACGTAGCAGGATTTAACTGTAGCTATGTAGCTGTTGACACACCTAGAGCCTTTGATGAAACCTTGTACATACTTATGTGCGGCACAGGCGTAGGCTTTAGTGTAGAGCGACAGTACGTTAACCAACTTCCTGATTTACCTGAAGAACTACACAAGACAGATACTATCATTAAAGTAGCTGACTCTAAAATAGGGTGGGCAAAATCCTACAAAGAAATGTTATCGTTACTATACTCAGGGCAGATACCCACTTGGGATGTATCTAACATAAGACCTTACGGAGCTAGGCTTAAAACATTTGGTGGTCGTGCCAGTGGCCCTGCTCCTTTAGAAGAACTGTTTGAGTTTACTATTAATATATTTAAAGATGCTTTAGAAAAAGGACAGCGTAAGTTAGTCTCTATTAACTGCCACGATTTAATGTGTAAGATTGCAGAGGTAGTAGTAGTAGGTGGAGTAAGACGTAGTGCTTTAATCTCTCTTAGTAACCTATCAGATAACCGTATGCGTAACGCTAAGTCAGGTGCTTGGTGGGAAGATAATCAACAACGTGCGTTATCTAATAACTCTGTAGCCTACACAGATGCTGCAGAAACTGGTGCGTTTATGCGTGAGTGGTTGTCTCTATACGAGTCTAAGAGTGGTGAGCGTGGTATGTTTAACCGTCAGGCTGCAGAGAAACAGGCAGCTAAGAACGGTAGACGAGAAGAGTATAAAGACTACGGTACTAATCCTTGTAGTGAAATCATTCTACGCAACAAACAGTTCTGTAATCTAACTGAGGTTGTTGTTAGACCTTACGATACTATGGAGTCTTTAAGAACTAAAGTTGAAGCAGCTACTATACTTGGTACGTTCCAAGCTACGTTAACAAACTTTAGATACTTGACAAGTAAGTGGCAACAGAACACACAAGAAGAATCTTTGCTTGGTGTTTCTCTTACAGGTATAATGGATAATGTTGATATGATAAACGGTAAGATAGATTTAGAGTATCTAAAAAATCTAGCTGTATCAATTAATAAAATATGGTCTAAGAAACTAGGTATCCCTCAATCCGTAGCGATTACCTGCGTTAAACCTAGCGGAACAGTAAGTCAACTAGTCAATAGTGCTTCAGGTATTCACACTAGGCACAGTCCATATTACCTTCGTACAGTAAGAGCCGATAAAAAAGATCCTTTAGCTAGGCTTATGGTTGATGCAGGTGTATATCACGAAGACGATGTAACTAAACCAGAGCATACTTATGTATTCTATTTTCCTATCAAGAGTCCTAAAGGCGCGTTAACTAGGAAAGACTTCACAGCTATCGAGCATTTAGAAATATGGAAACAATATCAAGATAAGTGGTGTGAACACAAACCGTCTGTCACTATCTCTGTTAAAGAAAATGAATGGATGGAGGTAGGTGCTTGGGTACATAAGAACTTTGATGATGTATCTGGCATATCTTTTCTTCCGTACTCAGACCATTCTTATAGACAAGCTCCTTACCAAGAGATAACTTACAACGAGTATCGTAAGTGGCTAAAGAAAACCACAGACACAGTAGATTGGTCTAAGATAACTGAGTATGAAACTAAAGACATGACTGAAAATACTAAAGAGTTAGCCTGTAGCGCAGGTACTTGTGAGATTATTTAATGGCTAAAACAAAAAGAAAGGAAGCTAGACTGTTAAGCTATACTATATTATTTAACAAACAAGGACAGTTAATAACAGAAAGAATTTCTACAAATGTTAAAGAGTTAGAAAAAGAATTAACAAAAGAAGATTTTAATTTACTGCAGTCTGTAATAAGAAGCGGAACTAGAGAGCTTGATGCTGTACATAATAAAATAGAAGCGGATTTAAATGCTCGTAAAACATAGTTAACTACCTTGTTTAATATTGATTACAGAGGAACTACCTCCGTTAGTAGTAACTCTGTTTACTTTACCTTCTTGTTCAATAGTTATACTGTATGAACCATCTTTAGATACGTTCATCTCTAGTGTATCTTCTATAACTCTTAAGAACTTTAAGTTTGTGTCAGTAACAAAGGTACTAATTTGAGTGTTACCATCATAGCCTACTGCAGTACCTTTTACTCCATCTGCAGACAGAGCTTTGTTTGCTTTACCCAGCTCATCAACTTCTTGTATGACATCAAGTAAATCTTCAAGGAAGTTACCTGCTAGGTAGTCTATGTCTAGCTCTGTATATTCTAAA
>ENA-OSJC01002538-OSJC01002538.1-marine-metagenome-genome-assembly--contig:-NODE-2538-length-13704-cov-3.693036_pt1 | contig 13704 bp, 9 predicted proteins | sample MGYA00237885_ERZ534234 | MGnify/ENA primary metagenome ERZ534234 (study PRJEB26413, sample SAMN06343907) | marine metagenome | isolation source: coastal waters | place: Atlantic Ocean: West Antarctic... | reverse complement strand
CTAAGATTATCTTCTGATCAAAGAAACTTCATGTGGGGTAGTAACGGAAGAAAGTTAATGGTTATACCATTTGACGAGCATCCTTATACTGCTTTAGCACACTGGTTTAAAACTGATGAAGGTATGGAAATCTACTCTAATATAGAGAAAAGATTAAATCAATAACAAAATAATATGATCACCCTTCGGGGTGATCATTTATTAAAATTTAATCAAATGGAGAAAAAACCAAAGGGTCTAGGAGACTCAATAGAAAAATTTACAAAAACAACTGGGATAAAAAACCTAGTTGATACAGTTAATAAGTTAAGGGGAATTAAGGATTGTGGTTGTGGAAAAAGAAAAGACAAGCTAAACGAGAAGTTCCCTTATAAAAAATAAAAAAATATGATACTAGTAGATACAGTATACCAAAGAGTTTTGGCTTTAGCCAATAAAGAGCAAAGAGGTTACATAACGCCTCAAGAGTTTAATCTACTAGCTAATCAAGCTCAATTAGAAATATTTGAACAGTATTTCTACGATCAAAAAAGTGAAGATAAAAACCTAAAGAATTCAACCGAATTCTCTAATGTAGACGAGATGTTAGACGAGAAGATATCTGTATTTAAGGAAACATCTACTATTACGTTGTCCACTTCAACTGCAATATCTACTAACGTAATTTTACCACCACACATGTGGAGATTAGGTTCGCTGTTTTACTCTGACTCCTTAGTTGAGATAGAGCAGGTTACCGAGGAAGAGCTAATGTACCTGTTGCAATCACCTATAGCCAAACCAAGTATTTATTGCCCTGCTTTCGTTAGGTCTAGCGACACCTCTGTTACGGTGTACCCGAAAGCACCAATGTATTTATCTTGTAATTTCATAAGAATACCATCAAAAGTAGCTTGGGGATACGTGGTTGTTAAAGACAAAGCTCTATACAACCTTGGGTATTCAGTAAACTTTGAGCTACATAGAAGCGACGAAACAGAACTTGTTTATAAAATACTGTCTTTAGCTGGAATAGTTATAGCAAAACCAGGACTTGGTACATTTGCTGATGGGCAAATAAATGCACAAAAAACACAAGAAAAACAATAAAATATGGGATTATTCAATGGTAGTTTAGGGAATTATTACTCGGGTGACAATGGATTTGGAGGTTATCAATTCATTTCACTAAAAGATGCAATGAACAATTTTAGAGTTGCTTATGTTGGTGAAGATAAAATAATCTCAAAGATATCTAGAGCTGACATAAAGTTTCATGCTATGAGAGGTATACAGGAGTTGAGTTACGATACTCTTAGATCTTGCAAGACGCTTGAGTTAGAGGTCCCACCTAGTTTATTACTACCGCTACCACATGACTACGTTGAATACGTTAAGATAACGTGGATGGACAGTGAGGGTAAATGCCATACGATATTGAATTGTAAAGCTTGCCCTAAAGATCCATTATCTTATAAGCAAAAGCAAGATGGAACTATTGATCTTACAAAAACATTAACTGAAGTAGAAATAACAGAAGGAGAACTTGTTTGGGTGCCAATAACAGCGTCGAACACGTTCAATCCATGTGAAAACGGTACTTTAGAAACAACATCAATAATCCCAGAATGCAGGAAGAATTATCGTGAGTTAGTACTGGATGATAGGTGTTGCCCTGATGGGTATACTTATGAAATTAATGCTGACCATCCTCAAAAAGAGGGAAGATGCGTTAGGTGCATCGAGAAAGAACCAGAATTAGAACAGGTGTACATTGCGCCAGTAACGGGGTTTGTTAACACGTATAGTGACCCTACGGAAGAGGCTTCTACTACGTGGGAAAGTTTATCAAGCGGAGGTTCTAGTGGATCTTACGTGGGTAACGGAAGGTACGGTCTTGACCCGCAACACATGAATAGCAACGGATGTTTTTGGATAAACTGCAGGACAGGTCAAATACACTTCGACTCTAATTTGGCTGGGAAAACTGTGACTATACAATATGTTAGCGATGGAGTATCTATGGATGATTCAGAGATAGTAGTTCACAAATTTGCTGAAGAAGCGCTGTACAAGCATATTGTGCACGCGATATTAAACACTAGAGCAAATGTAGATCGTAATATTGTAGCAACATTTAAAAAAGAAAGATCAGCAGCTATTCGAAATGCAAAGATAAGATTATCAAGTATTAAGTTAGAGGAGATTACCCAAATACTAAGGGGTAAATCTAAATGGATTAAACACTAAAACATGGCGCAATTTAAAAAAGATTTTCACTTAGGGAAGATGAATAAGGATATGGATGAACGTGTCGTTCCTAGTGGCGAGTATAGAGACGCGTTAAATTTACAAGTTCAATCTTCTGATGGTTCTAATATGGGAGCTGCTCAAACCTTAATGGGTAATGTTTTAATTTCAAAAGACTTAGTGCCAGTTGGTAGTACTTGCGTTGGTAGTATAGCTAGTAATAAAAATGATAAGGTGTATTACTTAGTTGCTGGCCCAGAGTTCTTACCACAAGATTGGGACACAGCTGGTGCTTGGAAAGACTACATAATAGAGTATGATATAAAGACAGAAAAGTTTAAGTATGTTTTTGTAGATATATATAAAACCAATTTCCAGGTTGCTAGTGCTTTAGATCATATTGTTGGATCTGATAAAAATGTAAGCAACAATATAACTTTAGAGTCAAGTGTCGGTAATCCATTCACGCACATTAGGCGAGATATGTTTGTTGAAGGGTTTGGTGAAGACGGATTAAATTATATATCACAACATGTAAAAGGGGATGTAACTGTTCTTCCGGGCGTTACTGATGATAATGTAAGGTTGTTTAGTACTTATACGGATTTTAGCTCAACAACTATAATACCTGGTTCTTGGTTAAATTTTAGCTCAAATAGAATACTAAACTTCCACAAAAATAGATATATAACCGGTATCAATATAATTGATGGGATGTTATTTTGGACAGACAACAATTCTGAGCCGAAAAAAATAAACATAGATAGATGCGTAGCGGGCACGGGTGGTTACGAAGGAATACCAACAACGATGCCTGGTATCTTTGATGGTGACACTGCTCTATTTCACACTAGACTATGCGTAACGCCTGATAAAAGCAATCCTCTAACAGTAAAACTGAGAACCATAAAAACCCCATGGTTTGTTGAGGAGGAAAATATAACTGTTATAAGGAAAGCCCCTTTGTCAGCTCCTATATTAAAAATGAGTAAGCACGAGGAAGACAGGGTTGATGAAGATTTAAATCCCGTAGCAACGTTCTCATCCACTAATGGTAGTCCTACTCATATTTCAGGACCACCAATACCTACCAATAATTCTTTCTCATACAAAGCTGCCAATGGATTTACTTACACAAAAAAAGTTGGTGACCTTCTACAGAATGTGCGTGTTGATGAACCGGTTTTTTGGAAGATAGGTGATACCATATTGTTCAATCAAAATCAAGATGATGATGTTAGTGTTGAGGGTTTCACTGAGCACGATGTTAGAGCTACAGTGGATGGCGGCACGGGGGCTGGAGTAGCTGGTTCTGATGGTCCGTTTAACTTTGTTATAGAATCTATAGACACAGAAACTATAGATACAGAGCAAAAAACTTGGCACTTAAGATTGGAGGAAAAGAAACCTATGTTTGAATTTAAAATCCCTAGGTTTGCATATAGATACAAATATGAAGATGGTGAGTACTCTACATTCTCACCATGGTCACTACCTGCGTTTTTACCCGGCACGTTCGACTACTTGCCCAAAAAAGCGTATAACCTAGGTATGACCAATAGACTTAGAAGTCTTAAAATAACTAACTATGTAGTTGAAGAATCCTTAAGACCTCAAGATGTAGTGGAGATAGATCTACTATATAAGGAAGAGTCTTCCCCAAACGTATACACCGTAGAGACGATTAAAATGACAGACGGGTGGAACCAAGATGATTTATTACTTTGGCCTGACTCCGTCACCGGCCCTTATGATAATGTTACTGGCTTGCCGCTGGTAAATCCAAACAACCATCATAGAGGCGAGTATAGGGTTACTTCAGAACTAATCCACGCTACAGTTCCATCAAACCAACTGTTAAGACAGTGGGATAACGTTCCAAGAGTGGCATTAGCACAAGAGATAACTAGTAATAGATTGGTTTATGGTAATTACTTGCAGAACTATAATTTAACTAGTATATATTCTGATTTAGAAATAAAACCGAAACTAGTGGTGTCACTAAGTCCAAGCCAAGCCGCGTTAGGGGCTACGGAATTTGTGGAAGACCCAAATGATGAAAGCGAGGAAGTTGTGATTATTCGTTTAAATGAAGATGATGAGTTTGAAACTCTTGGCGCACCAATGCCACATAAGACATGTAGGTCATTAAGAGAGTACCAAGTTGGAGTTGTTTACGGTGATGAATATGGTCGCGAAACCCCTGTGTTAGCTGGCGATGGCTCTACTGGTACGTTAAATATACCAAAAGAACACTCTAGCACTATAAATAAATTAGAAGTGCAATTAGCATCAAACGCTCCTGATTGGGCTAAGTACTTTAAGTTTTTTGTAAAAGAAACATCAAATGAGTACTACAATATGGCAATGGATCGTTGGTATAATGCTGAGGACGGTAATATATGGTTATCCTTTGCTAGTGCGGATCGAAACAAAATAGATGATGAAACGTTTATAGTGTTAAAGAAGAGACATGACACACATCAACCAGTTGATGATCCAGCTAGGTATAAAGTTATAGCTATAGAAAATTCAGCTCCGGATTTTATCAAAACAAATGTAAAAGATCTTGGAGCGGTTTATAACGCACCACCTAACAACGATAGTATTGGTACCACCACCCTTGGGTTTCCGTTAGTAGATTACAGTGAACTGTGGCTTGATGATGGTGCGCTTGGAATTCCTGATGTTCTTGGTCAATCGAATGCAGTAAGCACTTTTGATGAAGGTAACATTCATGTAGGCTCTATATATGATAAGATAAGTGCTGGAACGTTTTTCCTCCGCATAAGGACATCCAACATTAAGTCTGATTGGTACCAGGTTACTAAAATGATAAAGGAGAGTGATAGATATAAATTCAAGATTGACGGGGTGTTTAACGATGATGTTGGGTTTGCCACTACAAATGGAACGTACTCTGGGCGAATTAGTGGCTTACGTATACAGTTCGCAAACCATCAAGTTGAAAACAAAAAAGAATTTGAAGGAAGGTTTTTTGTGAAGATATATAAGGATTTGGTTTTACTCCAAAACCTACTAATACCTACGGAGGTAAAGTACAAGGTGACTAATGTTTCTAGGATGGGTTATTGGAACATGCCGCAAGGCGATAGAGCTTCCCGTGCCGCTACAAATCCCGACGCTGTTAATTGGGATTCCTACTCTGTTAATTGCAAAGCGGAATTAAACGCTGACAATGGTATTCTTGGGGTCACGCAGGTTAGAAACCCAGGTTTTGCTATTAATGGTGTTCCCAACACTGCATCCGACAGAACTTTTTTCTTTTACACCGCTAATAATGGCCGTCAGTTCGGTAGACCGCACAATACAGGTATTTGTGAGGCTAAGAAAGGAACGAAGAAGTGGATGGAGCAATCAACCGGGTACTTCTTTGTTGATGCTACTTGGGCTAGGGCCACAAAAGATTATACATTTGGCACTGGATGTTCTAGAACAAATTTTTCTAAGATAAGAGGTAGAGGTGTTTTTAACAATGGTTTATCCATGGACATAGGTTATATTCATGTTGGTGAGTATGATTGGCCTGATGATGGCCTCCAAGAGGATTTTAAAAAGCAAATAACTACCAAGGGAACAACGTTTAGGTTTAGAGAAGATAAAGACGGGATAGTCTACAGGATAACAGGCTCGTGTGTTGGGTCAAGTACCAATAACAAGACTTGTGGTAAAATGCATACGTACGCCAATCCCACAGCTGGTGAGCCTGGTAACAACTACACTAGGTTTACAATAAATTTTGAGCACTTAGACGATCCTGGAGCTGGACTTGGAACAGGTCCAAGCGGGTATAACATTGTAGGTGGTAAAAATTCGACAGGTGTAAGTGGCATCCAAGAGCTTGGTTGGTGGGGAGGAATACACACTACTGGAGGTTTAGGTGGGGGTGGTGATGATAATGATATGGTGGTTCCAATGCCACCTGGATATGGTGTTTCTAGCGCTAGTTGTGGAAGTGGTACAACTTATACGGATGGTGATGGAAACACGGTAACAGCAATAAAACAAGCTATAAGATGGAGACAACACACTAACAAGTATCACCATATAGAAATAATCGAAGTTATGGATGATGACGATAGTGATTTTACCTCTAAAAATCCAGCTATATGGGAGACAGAGCCGAAAGAAGATGTTGGAATGGATATATACTACGAGGCTTCGTCGGCAATACCTATTGATATAAAAGCGGCAACCAACGAATTGTTTGCTCCAATAGAAAGTATTGTTGATAGAAACTACAGTCCTCACTTCACACCAACAAATGGAATAAAAGTTAAATCGTGGAGCGAGAACAGTGTGACACTGTACAATCCAGATGATCCAAATTTTGTTGGGGTATCTATTAAATCTGGAGATAGGCTTCGGTTCACGAGACCAGACGGGGCAATATATACAGCCATTGTTAATGGCGCTCCAGGTGTGCCTTGGAATGTATATGCCTTAGGCCAAAACCCACTCGTAATAAGAGGTTGGAGAGGACCAGCTCTACCAATAGCCAACCTACATAACAATAGCAACCCTCATAATCAAAAATACACATTAAACTGGTTCAACGCTTATGCGTTTGGAAACGGTGTTGAGTCTAATAGGATTAGAGATGACTACAACCAAACAGTTATAAGGAATGGTGTTAAAGCATCGACGGTTTTAGCGGAGCAATACAAAGAGGATCGTAGAAAAACAGGTTTAATTCATTCTGGTATTTATAACTCTACAAGCGGTATAAATAGATTAAATCAATTTATACAAGCGGAGAAAATAACAAAAGATATGAATCCTCAGTATGGTAGTATTCAGAAACTACACACAAGAGATTCTAACATAGTTGTTTTACACGAAGATAAATGCATGAAAGTATTAGCGGATAAAGATGCTTTATTTAATGCTGATGGCGGTAAGAATGTAGCTATATCATCAAACTTTTTAGGATCAGACGAACCGTTTGCCACTAGATACGGTATATCTACCAATCCAGAGTCATGCGCAACAGATTTAGCTGGTAGATTATACTTTGCAGATAGAACTAGAGGAGCTGTTTTAAGGTTGTCTAATGATGGTATAACCAATATCTCTAACTATGGGATGAAAGATTGGTTTGGTGATAATCTAGGACCTCTAACACGCCAGATACTAGGTTCATTCGACGAAAAGAAAGAAGAATATAATATAACTATAAAAGGTTTGTACCCTGTTGGTGAGAGCGAAGATAACAAGTGTGGGTGTGTCAATGCTAATGATAACGTTCAATTAACTGCTGACACGCGGGATACTAGAAGCTTTGACAATACTACTATAGTTAGAAACCCAAGCAACATAAATATTGGTGATGTTAGCGTTGGAGATAGAGATTTTTACAACTCTGAGGTAACACTTAGTTTTAGTGAAAAAGCTAAAGGTTGGATATCATTCAAATCATTTGTTCCAGAGAGTGGCGTTAGTATTAACAATGAGTATTATACTTTTAAAGATGGAGAGATGTACAAGCATCACGCTAACCCAACTAGGAACACTTTTTACAAAAGTTTATTGGGGGATGATGCTTTTACAGAATCTAGCGTTACGTTGTTATTCAATGATCAGCCTAGTACAGTTAAAAGTTTTTCTACACTAAACTACGAAGGATCACAAGCAAGGAATAAAAAAAATGGAACTGATGGTGAATACTCTAACCTCGTAGAAAGAAACGGTTGGTACGTTAGCTATATTAAAACTAATTTACAGGAATCAAATTATTTAGAATTTAAAAATAAAGAAGGAAAATGGTTCACACATATAAAAGGAGACACAACAACTTTACAAAACTTAGATGAGAGGGAATTCTCCGTGCAAGGTATTGGGAGTTATGAAACGATGCATGTTGAAGGTGATGCAATAAACGCAGTAGTGCCGATTAGATGTTTAACGATAACGCCAGAAATCAATTGCAAACCTGTGCTTGGGTGTATGGATCGTGACGCAGAGAATTATAACCCTAACGCAAATACGGATGATGGTAGTTGTGTTTATAAGCCTGACCTAGATGATTCAGATGATCCAGATGATCCAGGTGGAGGTGGTCCACTAGGCTGCCCTGATTGGGACATTGCTGGGTGTGTTGACTACCCGCCCGGCTTAGGAATGGGGGCATCTAGAGAAAGATGTGCACTTGGCTTTAGTATGAATACATCTGAAATTCCGGCAAATTATGATGTAAGGTACGCAAGCCCTATCTCTGGTCGATACAAAGCAATTTTTACTGGAAACGTGGGTACTCAGATGGGCATTTCAGCCCCGTCAAATAAACGTATAAGAAAGCTAAACTGTTGGAAAATATTTAGTAATGAGTTCGTTCCACTTGCTAACACTCTGTATTGGACTAGAATGAATCTTTATTTAGGAAACACTGCTGGTGATACCACTATTGGTCCGGCGATATACACTTGGGAAAGAGTTATAATTACCCTAAATGATCTAGGTATATTCTCACAAACTTTAACTATTAACGACACTGCGGCTGATGTAGCACAAATAGCGGATAATGAAGATTGGGGTTTGTGGTCTGCTGGTCAAATGCAGGTTTTGGAGTTTGAAACGGAAACCGATGACGCTTGCTTTTACAATCCAAGCGGTAGCAATATGAACTGGTTAGTTTCATGTTAATAGCAAATTTATAACTACAAATCAATGGCAAATTATACAATAACAAGACACATAGAATCTGGGCACACATATGGGTGTACTAATTTTTCTACATTTCAAAAAAAAGGGGATGTTGCTTCGGAAATTACTGGTGCTCCACTAGATTCTACTATTGAGTGGAATTTAAAAGCAAAACCCGGTTTTTCAGTAGATATTATGGATTATAAATTTTCTAACGCAACACTTGCGGGTGGTATATACACCTCGATCCCCAATGCCACTGGAAACAAAACCAGGTGGACGGGTTTGCTTTCGCCTATTTTAACGGCGATAATGGAGCAGAAGTCGAGCTCTCTTATTAGAATAACACTTTACTTAAAAGATCCAAGTGGAGGTAGTATGGGAGCTCCCTTCGTAATGCCCGATAACGATGTTAGTATTGCAGTGCTAATTGAAGGTTGCGCAAGGCAAAGCGCAAGTGGTGTACACTTACGGTTAGGCAAGCCTTTGGATCAATATACAATTACAAGGGCTGTTGTCATGGAGAATTTAGAAAAAAGCGTGGTATCAAACTTTGTGAGTGATACCAGGGATGAGGTAAACGGTATAATGCCTCCGCTAGCCTTAGAGTCTATTGGTGTTGGTGATAGGCATGTGATGAGTTATTTCGTTTCAGCTGAAACAGGTTTTAGGTATAGTTCCCCACCAGCATTGAGCTTTGCTAGTGATGAGTATTATGTTGAATCTTTTATCATCTATGCCGCTGACGAGGCAGCCGACTCTTTTAAAAAAACCAAAACCAAAACAAAGGATATAACAGGTGCTAGGTTTGAAATATATAAAAAAAATTAAATGGCCGAACAAAAACTAACACCACAGCAATTAAAAAGGTTAGAAGAACTAAAAAAACTAAGTTTAAAAGAGCAAGAGCTATTACTCTTAAGGGAAAAAGAATTAGGGCTTGCTAAGAAAAAATACCAACTAAGCCGCAAGGAAACAGCTGAGTTAAAGAGAAAAGAAATAGCCCGTTTGAAAAGCTCTAAGGTTGATGATAGTTTTAAGAATGTAATAGCGATAAACGAGGTAGAAGCTCAATCTACCGTTACTACTAGCGGTGGTGGTGGTGGTAGTGTCGATGAATATCAAGCTTCCTTAACAAGCCTTGGTATATATGCCCCTGCTGAAGAAATTTCTATAGAAGATGTGAGAGATATTATAGAGAAAAGGGAAATAATAGCGGCTGTTAAAATAATAGATTTTGATTTACACTATGAAATAGAGAAAATACCACGGCCAGAGCATGACAAAATATACTCACTATCTACTATAGAGAAAAATATTATTGATGTTCCCGTTTGGGCAGCGAACATAGATACAGACATATTTGAAGAAACTCATGTTTTGAAGAACTTTGTTAGACAAGTAGGAGGAATGTATCATTTCTCCGTTAGCGGAGCGGTTGGCACAACGTTTGAGTTGATGGTATATAATGCTACCAATAGAACTTATTATAATTGGAATGAAACTAGGCTTGATAATGATAAAAAAAGGATAGACGTTAGTGGTGGAGATGATTATACACCCTCTTTTTCAGGTAGTTTTAAGCATGGGAGTAATTTTTTTCAAGGAGAAATATCTGATGTAGGTAGAGAAATTATTCCTATTTTCTTACCCGCTGTTTCTAAAGAGACTGTTTACAGGATTGGTTTTGTAAAGGCTAATAAAAAAAGGTACGTAACAACCGACTACGGTAATTTACCAACATTTCATAGAAAGGAAACGCCAACATACAAACTAACACAACTGCCAAACACAACAACAACAATAAAAATCGAGAAGAGTTCACAGCTAGCGGAGGGTAGTGGTGAATTAATCATTAATCACGCACCGGGATCCAGGCTCAATAGTAGCAATGCAACTGGTGGTAGGTATGATATTGAACTTACTGTCTCGCCTAGAAATCAAATAGAACTTCGTGATGATATACTTAATGGTATCGTTAGTTTTGAGCATTTGGATTTCGACCAGGACGCCACGGAAGTACTAGGTATTAATCTAACTGCTAGTGTCTCAGAAGGTAAAGCTGGCCTAATAAAGGGAACTATAACTCTAGGTAGAGCCTCGTTGAGAGCGTCAGTCATTAGCTTACGCGCGGCTGATATATTTACCACCAATAAATCAAAAACATAAAACATGCCAATATTAACCTTTACGTTTGGATCAGAGCAATTAAATGTTTCACTACAAGTTGGAGATACAGCTTACTACGTACCAACTAGTAGCTCAGCCCAATTCCAAGTGGATTCCTCTGACATTGTTGAGATAGGACCCGTTACAAGTGTTAACCCTTCTAATTCTTCGTTTAGGTGTAGCACTGTTTTAACGCCATCAGAATACCCTAGTAGGTCTGATTATATATTCTTCGCTAAAGATAATAAAGTTAACCAATCTAATGTATTGGGTTATTACGCAAAAGTTCAGTTAAAAAATAACTCTATTGACGAGGCAGAGATATTCGCAGTTAGTGCTGATGCGTTTGATAGTAGTAAATAGATTGCAAAAACTGTGACTATATTAGTGAATTTAATTAAATATAATCATGGACGATAAAATAGGTAAGCAGGTTAAAAATAACCCTTTAACCAAAGAAGAGAGCAAAACTCAGTTTGAGGAGGTTACGCAGGAGCTAGGATTATTACACTCTTTTGATTTTGATGAGGCTTGGGATATTGGTTTAGAGATAAGAAGAAGAAAAGAGTTTAGAGAAAACATAAGTCAACTAGAGCAAGATATAATTAACATTGAGGGTGGTATGACTGGCGAGTTGTTACACAAAACAAATCCAGTTAAACATACTTTTGCTGGTGGTTGTTATGTTAGAGAAATATATAATCCAGCTAATGAACTTATTGTAACGAAAATACACAAAAAAGAACATCCGTTTTTTTTAATGAAGGGTGAGATGTCTATATTAACAGAGGATGGTATTGAACATATAAAAGCTCCTTATCAAGGAATAACTAAACCAGGTACAAAGAGAGCAATATACACACATGAAGAATGTATATTTATAACAGTACATGCCACTAGCAACACTACTATAGAGGATGTTGAAGACGAGGTTGTATGCACAGAGTACAAGGATTTACCACAAGGACAGGATGCGATAGATATATTAAAAAAAATTAACTTAAAAGAACGATAATATGAGTTTTACAGTAGCAGCAGTAGTTGGCGCGGGCGTTGGTTTAGCTAAGCTAGGCATGAGTCTTGGTGGTCGTAAAAAAAGAATAAAAGAGCAGAAGGATGCGAAAAAAGCAATGGACGCTAAAATGAAACAATACGAAGCGCTAGATACTAGCAATACCTTTAAGAACATGGAAAATAAAATGGAGGATCTTACCATTAACCAGAAGGGTATGGAACTTCAAAACCAGCAAGGACAACAAACAAGAGCTAATACAATGCAAAAACTACAAGGTGCTGCTGGTGGATCTGGTATAGCCGCATTGGCGCAGCAAATGGCTAATTCAGGTCAGTTAGCAGCTCAGAAATCAGGCGAGATGATTGGCACCCAAGAAGCAGCGAACCAAGCAACTGCAGCGGGTGAGGCCTCTGCAATTCAAACAGCTGAGAGACAAGGTGCACAGGTATCACAGCAGAGAACAATGGACAAACAAGGCACAATGCTTGGCATGGCACAGCAAAGAAAGGGCGCCGCTGACCAAGCTAGAGCAGATGCTAAATCAGCCCAAATGAGTGCTGTTGGTAGTATTGGTAGTTCTTTGCTAGGTGGTGGTGTTGGTGATATTAAACTAGGAAAACAATCATAATATGGGAGCAGACAATATATTAGTACAAGGCGCGGCAACCGCTTATAAAAATAGAGATGCAGCTGGCATGAAAAGTGCTGCGCAAGGGTTAGATAAAATTACTCAAACCGCTGATAAAATGGTGGCGGCTCAAAAGGAAAAAAAAGATACCTTGCAAAAAGAAAGAGATAAAGCAAGTAAATCGATAACTAAAACAGCCACTGAAATGGCTGACAACTTTAAGTCTTTAGGCAAAGAAGAGTTTGGGGTGTGGAAAGAAGATGTAAGTGGTCTTAGGGAGGAAATGAATGCTGCTTTAGAGCCACCTAGAAATGAAGACGCCGTTATGGATATTAACTTACGTTTAAGCGAGTTAAAATCTAAAGGTATGAAAGCTAAAGATGGTTACGAAGCTATTATGGAGGGTTGGGAAGGCGAGGATGGCGAGCCAACGTGGGATACAAAAGCTATGACAGATGAGGGTATAACTGCTCACGAAAACTTTATGAAAAATCCAACTAGAAAATTTGTTAGAAATGAAGATGGTGAAGACGCTTACACGTGGGAACAAGCAAACCCAGATTATCTTGATGATATAGCTACTCCAAACGTTTCAAAAACAATACCTGTGACTTATACACTGGATGAATTAAATGATTTCACTGTTTTACCCCCAACAGAAAGTGCAACAAAGTACATGGATCACATCACTGAAAAAACACAATTGTTTTCAGAGACACAAGGCGATATTAAAGTTGAAGATCTTAGAAATGAAGTTAGTGAAATGATACCTAAAGATGAAAAAGCACTTAGATCTTGGGCTAAAAGTAATCCTACTAAAAGCACTAACTTAGATATTGAAAAGTACTTGGAGGAGCACCCGTTATTAAACAAAGGTTTTTATAAGGACTTAGGCGTTGAAGATAAAAATGACGATGGTGTTATAGATGAAAATGATGTAGTTAGCGCTGAGGATAGAGAAATGATAGTGCAATCTATAATGAATGCTGATAATCCAGAT
>ENA-OSJC01002535-OSJC01002535.1-marine-metagenome-genome-assembly--contig:-NODE-2535-length-13715-cov-17.980936_pt1 | contig 13715 bp, 7 predicted proteins | sample MGYA00237885_ERZ534234 | MGnify/ENA primary metagenome ERZ534234 (study PRJEB26413, sample SAMN06343907) | marine metagenome | isolation source: coastal waters | place: Atlantic Ocean: West Antarctic... | reverse complement strand
TAAAAGATGAGTAAAAAAGGAAATAAGAAAACCGCTAATAAGTCTTTGGAGACTCTGAAACGTAAGCAATATGCTAGGGGTGGTAGAAGAGGAAATCCTCCTGCGCGAAAAGCCGCTCAGCCTGTACAAGAACTAAAGCAAATAAAATCGGCGCTAGAGCCTTTAAAAACTAAAACTAAAACTAGAGTGGTTTCTGATCCTGCGCCTAAGCCTAGACCTAGTTTGTTTTCTGATCCTGTTAGAGTTGGTGGCGGAGCACTGGACACTCCTAAAGATATTAAGCTTCCAGAGCCTTCTCGCTCAACAGGCGGTAGAAGCGGTCAGGCTATTGGAAATCAAACAAACATCTCTAATAATATCATCGCACCGCCGCCAAGCAACCGACAATACAACATGAGCGAGGCCGATTTTGACAAACAGAACAGCGGCTCTGGGCCAGTTCAGCGGTCTCCAGATGTGGAGCAACAAAGCATGGCGGGTCGTGGGTCTAAAATAATTCCTCAAACTGTTGAAAATAATAACGGCTACAAGGCAGGTACTGGAGTTGCTGATGGTATAAACAAATCTCAAGGACAGTCTCAGCAAAGCATGATGGGTAGTGGTTTTACAGGACTTACTCCTGCTCAGTTAGCTAAACTTGCTGAAGAATACGGAGGAGGCTATACTCCAGATAAAGAAGGAACACAAACAGAAAACGGCAGTACTGGCACTCCCGGCCGTGGCGGTAATCAAGATGGTGATGAAGACGGTGATGGAGATAGTTGGTGGGAAACACTAGGTTATGATAGTCTAATGGAAGCTATAAATGACGGTTACAGATTTGTAAATGGCGAGTGGACTAATAGCACAGGCAGTAATAATGATAATAACCAAGGCGATGGCGACACTCAAGACGGCTCCGACACAATGGGTGGAGTCACCATTGAAGGTAAGACAAGTACTGGCGGGCCTAGAGGCATAACATATGATGCTCCTGAAGCTGACCTGCGCCAAATGGAAGCAGAGTCAATCAGTAGAGAAGGCACAGAAACTGGCGCTGAAGACATTCAAAAGCTTGAAGACGCAACAGACGCTACATCAAGCACAGTAACTGCACAGGGCCTAACAGCCGAACAAGGCGAAACATTTACAGGGACTCTAACAGGCGAAGGGCAACAAGCAGAGCGTTATGACGCAACCACTACTGAAGGCAAAATGGACGAAACAGTCGCGGCTCAATTTGAGGGCGATCCAACTAAAGCAGAAGCAGAACAAGTAGATGACATTTCTCAAGCGGGAAAAACTCAACGTGATGATGCCGCTGAAGAAGCCGCCAAAGGAACATTCGCTGATAGACCAGAGTATAAAGATTATGCTACAGCCGCTAGAGATGATTCAGACTATGGTTTTGATACTTCAACAGTAGACGAGCCTCAAGTAACTATAAGTGACGGCGTAACAATACCGCAATCTAAGGTTGATGAAATTAGATTAGATGCTGAAAAACGTGGGCTTGATCCTACAGACGCTCTTAAAGCTTACAGCGAAGCGATGGTTCAACGTACAGTACAGAAAGGCGATGCCGCACAGAAAGACTATACGCCTAGAATGGGAGAAACCCCTGAAGAGACAGCGGCTAGAGCAGAAACTTACGGCGCAGATTATACGCCACAGGGCGGCAACACAGAAATAGATGCTACTCCCGCCTACAAAAAAGCCGCAGAGCGTGTTGCACAAGTAGGCGAAGCCGCTTCTAGAAAAGCCTCTGAACTAGGTACTGCACCTTCAGTAGACTTAGAAGGCCGTCAAGCTATTACAGGTGATGCACCGAAAGGAGATGCTACTCAGATTGGTGGTGTTCCTACAGCCGCCGCCGCTTCAATGGATGCAGTAACAGGCGTAGCGCGTACAGCCGCCGCAGAAGACATGATGGCCGTTATTGCAGATGTTAAGCCAGAAGTTACAGCGGCTATTGCTGAAGACCCTGCAAAGTATCTTGTACAAATAGACAACAATCCAGATCCTCAAACTGTTGCGGCTATAGCGGCTCTTCCTGTTGAAGCATTAGTTTCTACGCAAATGGAAAGTTTATTAGCAGGGATGGAAGAGGGAAAAACTCCTGCGTGGGCTAGACCTGCTGTAGCGGCTATGGAAGCTAAGATGGCTCAGAGAGGTTTAAGTACTTCTACTGTAGGTCGTGATGCGCTCTTCAATGCTATTATCCAAAGTGCATTGCCAATAGCACAAAGCAATGCAACAGCACTACAGGCTAGGGCGCAACAAAACCTTAACAACGAACAACAAGCTAACCTTTCTACTGCTCAGAACACTATGCAAGTACGGATGCAAAATCTTGCTAACCGTCAGACTCACGCATCTCAAACAGCTTCAATGGCACAGCAGATTAAAGTACAGCAAGGCACTTTTGAGCAACAAGCAGTAATGACTACTGCACAACAACAACAAGAAACGAGTTTAACTAATGCTCAGTTAGCTCAGCAACGCGCACAACAAGAGTCTTCTCAACGTCAGCAAACTGCTATTGCTAATTTAAGTACTGGCGCACAAGCAGACTTAGCAAACTTACAAGCTATGAATGCCGCAGGGTCGCAGAACATGACCGCTGATCAGCAATCGCGTTTAGCTTCATATAATGCTCAAGTAAATAAAGTAATGCGTCAAGCTGAGCTTTCTCAAGACATGGAAAAAGCTAATCTTTCTCCTGCTCTACAAGTTGAGATGCAACGTGTGTCTGAAATGAATGCGGCCTCTAAAGATACAATGACCGCAGAGCAAACAGAGCGTTTAACAGAGCTTCAAACTCTTATAGACTTCCGCAAAACCGATGCACAGTTTGCTCAGCAGATGGATATGGCTAACATGTCTAATGAGCAACAGATGGAACTTGCTATGTTGCAAGATAAAGCGGCAACAGACTCTGCAAACTTTACAGCAGACAATGCTTTTTCTATGCAAGAACTAAATCAGAAAGTTGCTCGTTCTGTACGCCAAGCAGAACTAACTTCACGCATGGAAGAAGTTAATTTAGATTCTAAGTTAAAAATAGAACTATCTGAACTTGCTGAAAAGAACACTACTTCTCGTGCTAACATGAGTGCAGAACAACAGACGCGCCTTGCAAACTTAAATGTTTTAGTAGACTTCCGCAAAACTAACGCGGCTATGGCTCAGCAAATGGACTTGGCTAACTTAGGTAACGAGCAACAGATGGAGCTTGCGAATCTTCAAGAGCGTTCAAATGTAGATGCCGCTAACTTTACTGAAGCTAACAGAGGCAGAACTCAAGAGCTTAATACTTTTGTTCAGGTTATGTCGCAGAACGAACAGCTTAAACAAAATGCTGATATGGCTAACCTCTCTATGGAAGAGAAGATAAACCTAGCTAACCTTAGCTCACAGAGTCAAGCTGATATGGCTTCTATGTCTGCTGAAAATGTTCAACAGCTTCAAGTCTACGAAAAGAAGATGGCGGCAGGACAGGTTAACGCACAGCTTGCACAGGCTATGGGCCTAGCAAATCTTAGCAACGAGCAGAGCGCCGCAATGTTTAACGCGCAAATAAACGCTAACTTTGATATGAGTGCTATGTCTAACGAGCAACAAATGGAAATGGCTAACAGTAAGTTCATGCAGACTATGACGGCTACAAAGTTCAGCGCCGATCAGCAGACAGCCCTTTCTAATGCTTCTCTACTAGCTCAAACAGACCTAGCTAATGCTGATGCAAGGACTCGTGTGTCTGTAGAAAACGCTAAAAACTTCTTAGCTAAAGATATGGCTAATCTAAGCAATCGTCAACAAGCGGTTGTAATGGATCAGCAAATATCGCAACAAGCTTTGCTATCTGATCAAGCCGCTCAAAACGCCGCAAAACAATTTGGCGCAACATCTCAAAATCAGCTAGATCAGTTTTTAATTAGTCAGTCTAATAACATGAAGCAATTTAACACTTCTGCACAGAATGCTATGGAGTCTTTTAACGTCACTGAAGCTAATCGTACAGCGGCCATTGAAGCGGGTAACACCTTACAAGCTGACTCTTTAACTGCACAGCTTGAAGCAGATATAAGTAAGTTTAATGTTTCTATTGATAATCAACGCGATACGTGGAATGCCGCAAATGCACAGGCCGTTGAGCAGTCTAATGTAAACTGGCGTAGGCAAGCTAACTCAGCAGACACTGCCGCCGCTAACGCCGCTAATCAGCAAAATGTTCAGAACGCTTTTGGTATATCGTCAATGGATCAGAGTCAGATGTGGCAACAGCTAAGAGATGAAGCAACGTATGTGCGACAATCTTACGAGACTGATCAAGAACGTAAAGCTAGATTATTAGTGGCGGCTATTGGAAACGAAGCGGGAGCAAGTGGCGATAAGAACTCCTCTAGTTCTAGTTCGTTAGTTAATTTAGTTAAGAATGTATTTGGGTAAAGGAGAAACATAGATGGGATTTTTCAGTAAGGTTTTTAAAACTATTAAAAAGAACTTTAAAAGAGTTGGGAAGTGGATAAAAAAAGGAATTATGAAAGTCGGTAAGTTTATGAACAAGATTGGCATTGTAGGTCAAATTGCTTTAGGATTAATACTTCCGGGAATTGGTTCGGCTTTAGGGGCTTGGGCGGGTACAACACTTGCAGTGGGTTCTACAGCAGGAACTATTGCTAAAGCCGCCGCAACCTTTGTAAATACCGCTATTAATGTTGGATCAAAAGTAAGCTCTGTTTTTTCAACAGTAACTAAAGGTGTTGGTAAAGTTATTGGAGATACTGTAGGCGCAGTGATAAATAAAATTCCCGGAGCTTCAGATTTAATTCAAAATGTAACAGGTAAGCTAGGCATGAAAGGAGGTGTAGGTATTGATATTAGTGGAAAAACTTTTAGTGGCGCTTTTGACACAGCAACTAAAGTTCTTACAGATACTGTAGCGGCAGGTAAAGATTTATTTAGTATGAGTACTATTACAGATAAAAATAAATACTACTTAGAATCTATGAAATCTAAAGTAGCTGAAGCAATACCTACTAGCGGTAAATTTTCTAAAGCAGGGATAGATACCTTTGATTCTACTAGACCTCAAATGTCAGGTTTAACTGACGGAGATACTACTAATTTATTTTCTGATGCAACAAGCGTAGTAAATCCTAAAGTAGACCTTGTAAAAGTAGAAGTACCAGAAACTTCAAGCTTACTAGCCGACCCGACTAAAAAAGGTTTTGTAGATACAGTCAAAACAAAAATAACTGAAGGTAAAGAGTACTTAGGTGAGAAAGTAGGAAGTATAATACCTGATGCTATAGATCAAACTGCTCAGACTCTTACAGACCTCCCTTCAAACCTTATAAAAAAAGAAGCAGGTCTTATTGGCCCTGCTGAACAAGGCAATGTATATCGTAGCACAGTAGTTATGGAAGCTCCACAACCTATGCAGTTTGAAACTACTAATTTAATTGGAGGAATGCCACAGGGTCAAAATATGCTACAAGGGCTTGCAGGAAACTGGGGAAGAGGTGCTTGGCTTTACAATGCTGAACAAGAAACACAAGCGTTTAAACAAAAACAACAGCAATTCGCAAATGCAGGTGGTATGTAATTATGGCAACATTCCAAGAAGAAGTACAAAAGGTACGGAGTTCAAGCACCCGCTCAGTTCCGGGACAATCGTTGTCTAACGACCCTGAAAACCCTGCTCCTTTTGAAAAAGCACCTAAGTTTACTTCTGTTCATGCGGCAAGTGAAGAAATGTTTATGGATCTTATTGAGCCTGAAACATATGTTTCTATAATGGAAGCTGTTGATGATGGAATTCCTGTTATGCAGATAACTCAAATGATTTTGTTTCAGAAATTTAAAGAGGGTGAGTATAATCCTGATTTAATGATAATGATGATAGAGCCTGTAGCTTATATGATTATTGCTCTTGCAGAAAGATTAGATTTAGATATTATTGTTGATGAAGATGATGATGAAGATGATATTTTTGGATTAAATTTTAAAGAAGATCAACTTAAACAGCTTAAAGGGGCCGCGTCAACTGGCGCAGTTCCCGCAGGAATGCTGACACCTGCAATGCAAGAAAAGATGGAAGACCTCCCTGAGACTCTTGAAGAAACTTCTGAGCCTGAAGAAAGTCTCCTATCTCCTCCAGTAGCTGAAGAAGCACCTGAAGAAACTGAAACCCCTGAAAGTTTAATGGCAAGAAGGTAATCAAATAATGGCTATAGAAGAATTTGGAAAAAGTTTACTCGCAGATGTACGCAAACGTAAAGACGACCAAGCCCGCGATGCTCGTAGACGCGAAGAAAGGAATGCTTTAAAAGAACTTGCAATTACAGGCGTTGTTAGTATAGGCAACTCTATGCTTAAAGATAAAGCTAATTCGTTTTTAGAAACTGAAGATTTTTATAGACAAAACATGCAGTTTAAAAAAGGACACGGTATTGCTAATGAGTACATAACTAATGAAAAACTTGCTAGAGAAGACACTCTTGGTTATGATGCTTACTGGTCAAACGTAGCGCCTTCAGGACAAGTAGATGCCGCAATGACAGAAAAATATGGAGATATGAAAAAATATAATACTGCTGATTGGAAAGATATGCGTACAACACTAATGCAGGATATTGGTACTGACGCTAGAAAAAATCACGAAGAAGGTTTAGTACAGGCTCAATCTTTTATTAATCAATCAGGAGATGAAGGAGAAGATTTCTATGCAAGCTACGCAAAAAAATCTAGGCCAACAACGCTTAAAGATTTAATAATGAACAAAGCTAAAGAAGCGTTAGGGGGTAACGATTTAAATGTTGCATCTAGAGAACTAACTCGTAAAGGTTATTTAGGAGATGCTCAAGCTTTAATTGCTTATGACAAAGCGTGGGATAAAACAGGCGATAACAAAATTTCTAAGTTCTTTGCAGACACTTCAAAAAAACTAGGTGGGGCCGCGCCTATAATTAAAGAAGACTTTGAAGATTTAGGAGGAACAGATTCTTTAGGAAATGCTCTTCCCCAAGTAAAAGTTTATAAAGCTATTTATTGGGATAAGTCTGAAAAGTATGTTACCCCTGACGGAGATACATTTACACCTGAAAAAGCACGTATCCATAAACAATATAATACTTGGGTTGGTCAGAATCTTGGAACTACGGAAGCCGCAAAATCAAATCAAGCTATAGGTGAATTAGCTTTAGCAAGCCACGCAACTAATGAAGAACGCGATTTTTTTATTGACCATTCAAAAACAGTAGCTAGAAAAAGTGGGACAGATAGAGACAAAGCTATAGCTAAAGCAAACCGTGAAACTGCGGCAAGCATAGCAGGATTAAAACTTATTTATACAGGTAGAGATTACGGTTTAAGCGAACGAGAAGGAAGTAGACTAGCTGTTGCAATGCATAAAAAAGTACTAGAAAGCAGACAAGCTCAACGAGAGTCAAATGTTTTAGGGGCTAATCCGTATGATTTTTCAAATGTTTTAGGAACAGCTTTAGTAATGGTTGAGCAACAGTCAGTTGCAGAACGAGCTACAGATTTTACACAGGAAGACATTAAAGAGTTTATAAGCTCTCCTGAAAATTTAAGAGCTATGTTTGAAGATTATGACGAGTTAACTCCCGATGCTCTTAAAGCCTACGGAAATTTAGTTGAAGAAGCGGGCGACCCGTACTTGAGCATGGCTCATAAAAGAATGGAAAGGTTTATAAATATTTCTGAAACTAAAAAGACTAAAGATTTAAAAGAAATATACAAGTACTACCAAGCTGAGCAAATGGCACTGCCTATCACTGCTCCTACTTCAGCTAAAGTAGAGTCTACAATTACTACACCTGTAGTTCCTGAACTTGTCTCTCTTTCTAAACTTGTTAAACCTAATGAAGTTTCTACTTCACGAGGTTCAAGTTATCTTAATCCTATGTCGGGGAAAAGATATGCTAAAAAAGCCCCTACACAACTAGAGGCGTATAACAAATTACTAGCTCTTCAAACAGTAGCACAAAAGAAAAAAGCAAGGGCTGACGAATCTACAGCTAGTTTAAAACCTGAATTTAGAAATAGGATAGGTACTCCACAGAAAGCCTCAATGAAATCAATTGCTGAGTTAGAAAAAGCATACAAAGATTACATTACTAAGTACGGAGAGTAAAATGAGTAATAGGATTACCGGAGAATTTCCAGATTTACGTGACGAAGACGCTTCTTCTTTTGGAACAGGCAAAACTACAAGTTTAACTCCCTATACAGCTACTAAGTTTAGGGCTGACGAAAGTGTAAAACAAGATTGGTCAGTTGTGCGGGAGTACATGGCAGGTAAAGTCCTTGATCCCGCATCTTTAGATTTAATGTCTGAAGACGCAGATGTCTTAGAGTCTTTTCGTGACAGCGAATCTCGTTTTGAAAACATGATAGCTAAAGCAATGGTTTTAGAAGATGCTCCTGAAGAAATTAAAGAAAGCTATAAACGCATACAAAGTAAATTTGCCAATGTAAATAACGAAGGTATTGGTGAGTGGGCAGGAATGATAAAAGACTATGGCATAGACGCTGTTACTGATCCTTTTAACATTGGTGCTGTGTGGTTTGCGGCACAGACAGGCGGCGTTGGCGCTCCTGCGGCACTAGCGGCTAGAGAAACAGGCAAAGCAGTAGCTAAGACTGCGCTTAAAAAGGCTTTAACTGGCCCTTCTGCTGTTGCTCGTTTACCCTCTAAAGGCGTATCAACTATAGTGCGTGAAGTACCTACTCAAGAATCAACACTACGAACTCTTAGAGCTTTGATGGATAAAAACCCTATGAAATCTGTAGCGGCTATTGGTGCGGCTCAAGGAACAATAGATGATTTAGCTTATCAAAATCTAAACATTACTGTAGGCTCCCAAGAAGATTTTAATCCGCTTCAAACAGTGGCTACAGCAGGAATTTCAGCAGGTTTAAATGTTGGGATGACTGTCGGTATTAAAAAGCTAACTCAGAAATTTAAAGTTGACTCTGACATGGATGAGTTTACACCTGAAAGGGGCGCTGAGCTTTTTGACGAGGGCATTGAAGGCGAATGGATTCCTGCTTCTGCGGCTTCTTTAATAGATGACCTCCCTTTACTTTCAGGAACTACTAGAAATTATGAAAACATTACACCTGACGAAGAGCTTATAAAAAAATATGCGGCTGATTTAGGGGGTGGTGCTAAAACTGTAGAAGAGGTGCAAGCTATTATCATGGCGGCGGCTAAAACAGAAACAACAGCAGGAGCCATAAAAAATAAAATAAAGAAAGATCTATATGCTCACGCTACTCACGGCACTAGCCGTTGGCTTGGAAAAGCTTCAGGAGTTCTAAGCCCCTTTGCAAAAGTATCTTCAACAGCTAAAATATTACAAGAAAAATTCTCTCATGAAATGGGCATAGATTGGAAAGTCAATAGTCGTTTAGTCGGCAAAGATTTTTTTGAAACTCAACGCGAGATACAGGGTCGTTTCTTTGAAGACTACAGAGCTATTGTAGAGCCGTTAGCTACCAGTAAATTTTTAAGGCGTAACAAAGACAACGCTAAACTTGCTGATGAAGTTAACAATGCTTTAATGTTAGCAGTGCGTGGACAAAAAGCAACAAGCGCAAATGGTCTTACTGCTGAAATGAACAAAGCAATTAATAAATCTTCAGTGGGCGTTAAAAAACTATACAAGCAAATGGGTTCTGAGCTTAAAGAAGCAGGGCTTATTGAAAATGAAGTAGCCGATTACATCCCACGCTCTTGGAACCGTAAAGCTATTTTTGAAAATCAAAAAGGCTTAGCTAAGTTGTTTGAAGATCAAGGCGTTGTGCCTAAAGGAAAGGGCATGGAAACCGTTAAAGACATGTTGAAGATTGATAACCAATTAGATAGCGGTGGCTCTGGTGGTTTCTTTTTCTCAGCTAAACGATCTTTTGATAACATTAAAAAAGATGCAGATTTCCAAGAGTTTTTAGATACTGACGTTAGAGCAAGCATGAACCTCTATACTTTTCAAGCCGCTAAAGGTCTAGCAAAAGTTAGAGCTTTGGGTGTTCGGAATGAAAAAGAATTTAAAAGTTTTTACATTGATCGCATTAGAAAAGAAATGGCTGAAGCAGGAGAAACATTTACAAAAAAAGACGCTGAAAGAATTACTAGAGTATATCGCACTACTACTTCTGAAAACTTAAATAGGTTTGGAAAGTACTCACAGGGCGCAGTAGATGGCTACGGTTTAATAAACAGAGTAGCTTACTTAGGTCTTGCAACGGTATCTAGTTTGACAGAAGTGTTTTTAAATGTGAGTAAGTCAGGATTTAGAAATAGTTTTAAAGGTCTAGGAGAAGCAATGGAGCTTTCTTACAAAGGAGCTACAGGTAAAACACAATCTAAGCTTATGTCTCAGCACGGCTTAACAGCGGGCGAGGCTAAAGCAGAAATGCGTAAGTTTAGTTTAGGCATGGACATGGGCTTGACTCAGCTAGAAAACCGCTTAGGTGGTGATGATTTACAAACTAAGTGGATGCAGAAAGCAAGTAGCGGTTTCTTTAAAATGACCCTGCTTGAAGATTGGACAAAGTTTGTACAGACAAGTTCGTTTATGAGCGGTAAGAATTTAATTGAAGAGAACATTCAAGCTCTTGTAGCTCACGGAGCTAAGCCGCTAGGAAAAAGACAGAACACTTTAATAGGTGAGTTAGCTGAACTAGATATAGATTATAAAGATGCAATGAAGTGGTATAAAAATGGAGCTAAACGAAACGAGGAGTTTTATGACAAAACTTTTCTTGCGGGTGCGGCGCGATATGCTAACTCTGTAATCTTACAGCCTTCTGGCATGTCTAACTTAAAGCCGTTGTTGTTTAGCAATCCTAAAACCTCAATAGCTTTTCAGTTGATGGGCTATCCTGCGGCGTTTACAAACACTGTTCTTAAAGGAAGCATAAAACAAATTACAAAGGATGTTCGGAGCGGCGACCCGCGCAACGTAGGTAAAGTTGCAGTGACTGCTTTATCAATGGTTCAGGTTGCTCGTATTATGAATGATTGGAGATCAGACGGTAAGTCAGAAGAAAAAGGAACGCTAGAAGCAAACTATCAAGCTGTAAAACGTGTAGGCGGTTTAGGCATTTTGGCTGACAACATTACTAAGTCGTATGATGCCGCCAAGTACAATCAGTCTGTTCTGGGCTATGCTACACTGCCTTTTGGCCCAATAGCTACAGATGTTTTAAGCGCAAGAAGACGAGGAATTGCACCTACACTGGTTAGAAAAATACCTGCCGCCGCTTCTCCGATACAGAAAATTTTAGGTATTGTAGATGAAGAGGCCGCTGAAATTTTTAAAGCTGACATGGATCATTTTGTTTATAAGGCTGGTAAAAATCTTTCTGAATTTGAACAAGGCCTTATCCCAGAGTTTGAAGCTGATGGTGGCATGTTAGGTTACGCAACAGGCGGCATAGTTAAAAATGTGCCTAACGTACCTACTGAGCCTGACGAAAGAATTGATAAGATTACAGGTCTGCCTTATAACGCACAAGCAGGTGACGCGTATATAGACATTGAAGACCGTGCTAAGTTTTCTATGGGTGGGCGTATACTAGCTAAGAATCTTGTAGGTGCTGTTCAAAAAGCTTCTAGGCTTGTAACTAAACGTCAGCCAGAACTAGACCCTGACGGTGCAATACTACACGGTATTGAAGATGATCTTTTAGATTTAAATAAATCTATAAAAGCTAACAGACCTTCTAGAGATTATCAAAATGTACCTCTGGCATCAAGAAACGAAAAAGTCACAACAAGTTTCCTAGATGAAAATGGTTACACCGATTATAGCGGGACAGGTAAAAAAGATTTTACTTACGAGCTAATGGAAGATGGGTCTTACAAAGTTTACACACCTTACGTAGATGCTAAAGGCAAAGAAAAATTAGGCGTTAAGACATTTAAAGACCCAACTTTAAAACAGCTTAGAACATATATGGGGTACGCTGAAGGGGGTCTGGTTGAAAGACTTCAGAAGTTTGAAGGCGGCGTAGCTGTAGAACAACCTTCTAGCATCTTAGATACTGTTTCTAAAATGGCATCGTCAGCAGGAGTAGCAATATTAAAACACTTTGACACAGCCCCTAACCAAGAACAACTACAACAGATTGAAAAAGTAGCAAAAAAAATTGACGCTAAAACAATAGAAGGCGTAGATCAAGAACTTATGAACGAGTACAAAGAAGGAGTTATTATTAATGCTCTTGCAGTTCAAGGGACTCCGACTACTCCTAATAAAAAACCTAAAACATATTACGGCAAAAACGCTATTAGTAGAGTAGAGGAAGATGAAGGAGAGTTAAACAGCTTACAGGAGTACGTTGTTGAACACGAAGGTTTTGTAGGTGGTGAGTATAAGGATACTAAAAATATTGTAACAAGTGGTGTAGGGCAAACAGGTAAATATAAAAACATGACTTTTAAAGAAGTGTTTAAAATTCATCAGGAAGAAGCTAAAAGATATGTTCCTAAATTTGATAGTCTTTCTGAGAAGCAACAGAAAGCTTTAATGTCTTTAGTGTATAGGGGCGACCTACAGAAAAGCCCTACTTTTAGAGATCGTGTTAATGAAGGAAACTTTGAACAAGCGGCTATAGAACTATTAGACCATAAAGAGTATCGCGAGTATAAAAGAATTGCTAGAGAGGGTGGAAATGTTAGCGGTATTATAGGTCGCTTAGAAGAAGCTTCAGAGTTTATTAAAGGTTAATATGGGCTTTCCCTTTGAGATAATTACAATGCTTGGCTCTACTGTTCTTGGTGGAGTCATGAGCGTGTGGGCAGAAAGCCGCAAGGACAAAGCAGAGCATCAGAAGCTTCTTATAACTCGCGGTGAGTTCGGACAGAAAGCTGTTAAGGCGGCACGAGATGTTAAGGACAAAGGTTTCCAATGGACTCGTAGGATCATTGCGCTGTCTTCAGTCTTTGCTATTGTAATACTTCCTAAGCTAGTGGCCGTGTATTATCCTACGGTAGATGTTACGGTAGGCTACACAAACTTTCAACCGGGATTTTTGTTTCTTACTCAGGGCAAAGATGTGTTTGAGTGGATAACTTTCCAAGGTTTAGTTATAACACAGCTTGATACTAATCTAGTTTCAGCTATTATTGGCATGTACTTTGGCGGCAGTTTAGTGAGTAAAAAATAATGAATCCAAAAACAACTATGGAAATGATAGAAACCGTAGGAATACCTGCGGCGTTTGCTGTAGGACTAGGATACCTTGTATGGAAACTGTTTCAACATTTGATAGCAGACGTACATAAAAAACTAGACGCTCAGCATGGGATGATTGTGGCGCTGATAGACAGAGTAAGACAAATGGACAACGACATGATACGGATAGACTCTATGGTAAGAACTGCTATGGGGATTCAAGTAGATGTAGATAGGATAGCAAGAGCAGACGGCAAAAAAGATCAGAGGAAAGATTAGAATGAAATTAGTACCTACATTTAGAAGCCACAAGACACTACGAAACTGTTGGTTCTGTGTGGCATTCTGGTGTTTTTTTGTAGTGTTGTGGTCAGGCTATACCTTAGCAGATCAAATAACACACAAGTTTAAAAGCCCTAGCTTCAATGGAATTAATACAAGCAGTCACTACCTGACAATTGAGAACCAAGAATTTAATCGCAAGTCAGATATAGCTGATGAGATTAAAGCGTATCAAGAAGA
>ENA-OSJC01002532-OSJC01002532.1-marine-metagenome-genome-assembly--contig:-NODE-2532-length-13721-cov-6.675095_pt1 | contig 13721 bp, 18 predicted proteins | sample MGYA00237885_ERZ534234 | MGnify/ENA primary metagenome ERZ534234 (study PRJEB26413, sample SAMN06343907) | marine metagenome | isolation source: coastal waters | place: Atlantic Ocean: West Antarctic... | reverse complement strand
CAAGATACATTTTTGTTAGCAGGATTAACGCGGTGGAAAACATCGCAACAAGCAAAATGTCGTTCGTATGCTGGCTTTTTAACACTCGAAGGTCTGTAAACAATTAGAGGTTGACAAAGTAACAAATTTGTAGTATAATAGTTATTCAATACATTAACTAAGGCATACTATGAATATTTTACACAACTTTTTAACTCCTGAAGCAAAGCAACGTACAGCATTTTGGGCCAACCAGCCTATAGACAATCCAAATACTATAAACGGATTTAATGGTACATTTGCATTTAGCGAACACAGTAGAATTCCACAAGGGATTGTAGAGTTCTTATTAGAATACTTTCATAAGAAGTGTTTTAAGACTGCAAACAGCTGGAAGAAGAATCATATCGAAGCAATCGAACTTGATGAAATAAATGAACTGATGAACGAGATATGGGATGGTCCAGGTAGTATGAACAACCTAGCAATTCTAACAAACGAAATGCGTATTGCACGTTTAGGGCCTGAAATAGAAGAAGCAGGATAAAAGAACATTATCCATATGGATATGTAGTTTTGAAGGAAGTACCTTTAGAATTTAACAACGAAGGTAATACTTCAAAGAGAGGAAGATAAAATGGCAACAGGAAAAGTAAAATGGTTTGATTCAACCAAAGGGTTTGGATTTATAACACCAACTGACGGAACAGCAGATGTGTTTGCACATCATACAGCGATCCAAGGTGACGGTTACAAATCGTTAGATGAGAATCAAGAAGTTACATATGATGTAGTTCAAGGTGACAAAGGCCTACAAGCAACTAATATTGTTTAACGAGTTACTCATAAATGTTGTATCGCTTTTGTACTTTTGGGGCATAGATGAAGATCCGGAAATGTGCAGACTAAGAAAGAAAGGCGAACAATCCTCTATTATTGAAATAGAGGTTGACTTATAATACGAATTGTGTTATAAATAGTATGTAACGTTGAAACAAGCTAAACGACGAGCTGGACCCGGGGGCGGTACCCGGCAGCTCCACCAAAAGCACATCCTGGAAGAACAGGTTGGTTACAAGTTGAAGGATGTGTTTTTGATGGGGCTGAACTAGGATCGACAGGCGGATTAATAGGCGAGTGGAGTTACCCCGATCTAAGCTGGGTTAACGCGAAGAAAACTATAATTGCAAACGAAAGTTACGCATTAGCAGCCTAGGCTGTTACGAGGTAGTTAGGCCTTGTTACCAAACATAGCAGGAAAGCAACCTTCGGGTTGCTTTCTTTTACATACACACAAAGGAAAATACATGTCTAAATTTTTAATACTAGTCGTAGGAGTTTGGTTACTCATTAGTGCGGCAACTGCATTTGCAGGTAATGTTGAGGTTGAGATGCTCAACAAGCGTGACGACGGAGCCAAAATGGTATACAGTGAAGACATCTCACGTATCGATGTTGGCGATACTATTACTTGGCTACCGACATCAAAAGGACACAATGTAGAATTCATTGCAGGTCCAGATGGTTGGGACGCACCACGTAAATCAAAACTAAGCAAAGAAGTAGCAATTACATTTGACACTCCAGGTGTATACCTTTACCAATGCACACCACACAAGTCAATGGGTATGATTGCCATTGTTATTGTAGGTGATGGCACTAACGATGTGTCAGGTGCAAAAGTACGTGGCAAATCAAAGAAAAAGCTGAAGCAATTACTGGCTGATTTTTAATATCGTTTTCATTAACTAATCTAACGACTTTGATAAGTACATGAGCAAGAACACAGGACTTGCTATATTTCACAGAACTGAAAGGACTATAATGACTAGAACTATTTTAAGCATTGCTACTCTTGCAATGTTATCCACAGCCGCTATGGCTAAAGATTTTGATAATACAGGTTTTGCTATTAAAGCACAAAGCGACTTATACGGAATTGAATTACAAGCAGATGACTCGGATAGAGTTATTGAACTTACTACATCCTACAAATTACCAGTAACCGTAGGTGTAGTAATGAAAGACAATAGTACAACAAGAGACTTTGGGTTTACTATTAGAAAGAAAATTACCTATAATGTTGACAATGTTACATTATACATTGAACCTAAAATTGGAATCAACGTAGGCGATAGCTATGCTAAAAACCAGTTCGAACTTTCACCAATGGTCGGTGCGTCATTTAACGGACTTCAGTATGCTACACCATATGTAGAACTTGAAGGCAAAAACGTATCTACTTCAGATGATCCGTTTGGGTTTTCCGGAGCAAACAAGTATGCAACAATCGGTGCAATTATTCCATTAGCAACAACAACTGACTTAGATCTTTCTATGGTCCGTACTATGGATGGAGATTGGTCCAAGACTGACAATGAGATTATGGCACTAGTTGTGTTTAAATTTTAAAATAAAAAGCAACATTCGTGTTGCTTTTAAAATAAAAAGCAACGTTCGCGTTGCTTTTTTTATGACTAAATACTGGAGTACTTAACTAAGGAAAAAATAATATGTATGAATATAGATGTGAAATTACAAGAGTTGTTGACGGTGATACCGTTGATGTAGATATTGACTTAGGCTTTGGCGTTTGGTTGAGAGACGAACGTGTAAGACTAGTTGGCGTTGATACACCGGAGTCACGTACAAGTGATAAGGTTGAAAAGTTATTTGGTAAAGCTGCTGGTGCATTTGTTTCTAGTCATTTACCAGTTGGTTCTTTACATGTGCTACAAACTGCAAAGTACGATAGCAAAGGTAAGTTTGGACGTATCCTAGGAAACTTTATGATCTGCGGTGAAGACTTTGCATCGAGCGGAACGACTATTAATGAACTATTAATTAGTTCTGGTAATGCAGTACGCTATAATGCTGAGAACAAAGCACTTGTCCAAGAAGCACACATGGCGAATAGAACTCGTTTAATTGCTGAAGGTGTTATTACTCAAGCACAAGTTGATGAAGTTAGCTAGTGCGTAAAATTCCTATGAAGGGCGGCGACGAGTATGATGCTTTGACTAAAGCAAGAAAGTATTATAGTTGGTCCGCCGGCCAGATTAAGAAGATCAAAAGAAGCTACAACAAACGGTTTCGTAAAAGAGCCGCCGAACAAACCAAAGATATTAATTAAAAATAGGTTGACATATACTTTTTAACATGCTATAATAGTATTTTATAACATGGAGAAATCTGTATGACTATGAGTTTAGCACGTGGACTATCTACTTTAAATACAAAGAAGCGTAAGCCTAAAACATATACTTTGAAACAACAAGCACAACACGAGATTGATTGTAGAACATACAATAAGCGTATGCGTCAAATAGGCGCACACGATCAGCAAATGTCACTTGAAGACTATGCTTTATACATCCGTGGTCAATATAAGCCCAAAGTTACCAAACCTAAGACACTTAGTAAGAATTGGGCAGTAACTTCCTACACTAGAGAAACATCGAATCGCGAGAAGTATCCTAGTGCTGGTAATGGCATTGGTAACTGTACTAAAAAAGAGAATATGCAGTATACAGGCACTTTAATTAAAGGTATTGCAACTATGCACAAGAGTAATGCAGTACCAATTATCAACAAAGAACAAGCAATTGACATAGCAAATATGCGTCGAAACTAAAATGTGTACTTAATAATGAGCGTAAAACAACTTAAATACTACACGAGGTACCCTATGAAAATTATAAAACGATCTATAAGCATCGCCATCGTAGCATTTTTCTCCTTCTTTGGAGTAGCGTTAGCTGAAATGACTTTAGGCTTTAATGAACTTTATGCAGAAGAAGAACGACCACAAGAATATTGTTTAGCTCTAAACATGTACTTTGAAGCACGTGGTAGCAGTGTCGCAGACATGGCTGGCGTAAGTGATGTGGTACTAAATAGAGTTAAGGATACAAGATATCCTAATACCATTTGTGAAGTAGTTAAACAAGCAAAACTCAAAGAAAGTTGGAAGACTGCAAAGGATCAAGACTTAGATGATCAACTAAGAGTTTATCATCCTGTTCGAAACATGTGTCAGTTTAGCTGGTACTGTGATGGGAAAGCTGATATACCACTTAACAAAGACTTGTGGCACTTAGCACAAAATATGGCATATCTTATGATATGGGAAAAACGATACGTTGGTATGACAGAAGGCTCAACGCATTATCACGCAGACTACGTAAACCCACGCTGGGCGTCTGGTTTACACGTAACGGGAAGAATAGGCGCACACATATTCTACCGTTGGGAATAGGAGAAATTACATGTTATTAGCGTTACTAGTTTTACTTACGGCTCTGACCATCTCTGCTGTCGCTATTTATTATAGCGTAGTAGGATTGGTTGCAATCTTTGCCGCGGCAGCAGTGCCAATTATGATTATGGGCGGAGTACTTGAGGTAGGTAAGTTAGTTACCGCAGTATGGTTGCATAGGTACTGGAAAGAAACAGTTTGGTGGTTAAAGTCTTACTTGTCTTTTGCAGTTGTGTTACTAATGTTTATTACTAGCATGGGCATCTTTGGATTCTTATCTAAAGCACACATCGAACAAACTAGTGCAGGCGAAGAGTCAGTTGCACAAGTTGAAAGAATAAACACTGAGATTGCAAGACAAGACGCTATTATTCTACGAGCAGAACAGCAAATACAAAAAGCTGAAGATAGTACAAACATACAAGATAACACAGTTCAAGAACAAATTGATACAGAAATAACAAGAATTGACTCTGCGTATACTAGAGTACAACCTGCTATTAATCAACAACTTGCGTTAATAACATCTGAAGAACAAAAGTTAGAAACTAGAGTACAACCTTATAAAGATCAAATAGATGCAATTGCAGCAACACTACTATCCTTAGAAACATATGTTAACGAAGGCGGTAGAGATAACATTAAAAAAGCACAAGGACTAATTGGTGCCAAGGCTGACGGAAGCTACGGAAGCAAAACAGCCGCCGCAGTACAAGTCTTTAGAGAAGGCAAGAACTTAGAACGTATTGAATTGCTTAACAAGATTGACGAACTACGTGGAACCGAGTCTTCTACTATTACAGCCGCACGAGGCGAAATATTACGACAACGTGGACTTGCTGAAACTGAAATTAGTAATTCAAATGCACTCATATCAAGACTACGAGAACAACTTGGTAGAGTACAAGATAACTCAGGAGATATAGATTTAATAGTAGATGAACAAGCATCTAGGATTAAAAACGCAAACACAGAACTAGACACACTAACACAAGAAAAGTATGCATTAGAATCAGAGTACAGGAAGTTAGAAGCTGAAGTAGGGCCTATCAAATATATTGCTGAGTTTGTGTACGGAGAACAAGCAGATCAAAATTTACTAGAACAAGCAGTCCGATGGGTAATTCTGCTTATTATAATTGTATTTGATCCATTAGCGGTGTTGCTACTAATAGCAAGCCAATATACGTTTGAACGATTACGTAAAGAAAAGAAAGTTACTAGCGAAGCATTTGATTGGAAAGCCCATGAGCAAAAACGAGCTCAAGCTATATTGAACAATCCAGGGCCAGATGCATACGCAGAGGAAAATAATAATGAACATGAAAATGGACATAATGAGCTGGGCGATGAACCATCAGAGGAAACCAGAAGAGAAGAAGCAACAGGATTCGCAGGAAGAATTGCAGACGAGTACGCCGGCAATGACAGTAGTACAACTGAGGAAGATAATAGGAGGGAGCCTAGAGCCCACATTATCGGAGGAAGCGATGCCGGTAGAATGGACGCAACCGAGCAAGACTACGGACTAGACAATGTTAGCCAAGAAATACTAGATCACGAATTTGATGATGAGTTTGGCGATATTGAAGAACTTAATAAAGACATGCCAGCACCAGCAGCATCCAATATGGGAATTGTTTTGCAAGCTAAACCTCCACTAGAAGAGCCACAAAAAAAAAGTTTAGAATCCTCGGAACGTTTAAAGGAACTCGAAGCTAAAGAACAAGACGAAGCATATCAATCAGCAGCATCTGAATGGAAGGCAAATAACCCAGATCAAACACTAAAGCATTATAAAAACTTATATGCCAAAGGTGTAATAGACTCACTACCATGGGAACAACTTGATGATGCTGATAAGTACAATACAGTTAACAATGAAGGCTATCGACAAAATTCGGAACAGAATGATAGCACACTGTTTAATAAACTGAAAAAATAGGTTGTAATTGAAAAAGATAAACATAATAACACCACCCGATAAGTTGTACAACGACAGTCTACAGGTGTTATTAATATTCCCAACTGCTGAGTTACAAGAAGCAGTCCAAGAACGTCTTTTAACGGATTTAGAAGATGACGTAAACGTATATTATTATGACAAAGACGTATACGCTGAAACAGACATTGATTGGCTATTGACAATATTTAAAATGACAGATATAGTTATCATTGATGTTGATAATGTTAAACCTTACTTGCGAGATTTATTAGGATATATGATTGCCAAACCAAAAACTTATTGGTTGACAAAGGGTGAGCATCTGTGCTATAATAAATTAAGCAATAATAGATTTAACGATTTTAAATTTTTGTCTGAACTAGGAGGTAATTTTGAGACGGAACAATAATGGCGGTGACCGCTATTCTAAAGATATAAAACCATTTAAAGGTTTGAGTGTAGAAGTACGAAACAATGATGTAAATTTTGCATTGCGTAAGTTTAAGAAAAAGATTCAAGAAGATGGATTACTACAAGAATTGAGAGAACGTGAGTTCTACCAAAAGCCAAGTGAAAAACGTGCTAGAGCAAAAGCTGCAGGTATTGCACGTTGGAAGAAAAAATTGCAAAAAAACGAAATAGAACTATTGGGCGGCGGCCCTAGCAACAATAAGAGAAAGTAACTACATATGCGTATTGATGAAGATGTCAAACTTGACTATAAGGACGTTCTTATACGTCCAAAGCGTAGCACACTAGGTTCTCGTAAAGAAGTTGATTTAACTAGAGGCTTTACATTCCGTAACTACTTAGGCGACACAATTGACGATTACCGACACTACCGAGGACTGCCTATAATGGCATCCAATATGGATGGTGTAGGCACATTTGAAATTGCAGATACCCTTGCCAAACAAGAGATTTTTACTTGTTTAGTAAAGACATATGATGCACAAGAGTTAATAACATACTTTAGTAATGGCGATCAAACACGTAGAGAATGTGTAGCAATAAGTATTGGCATTATGGATGCTGATTTAGAAAAGTTCCGTACAGTATATACACACCCTAATGCAAATGTAAAATATGTTTGTATTGATGTAGCAAATGGATATTCGGAACGATTTGGTAATTTTGTAAGGAAATTTAGAAACGAATTTCCTAATTTAGTAATTATTGCGGGTAATGTAGTTACTGGAGAGATGACTGAGGAGTTAATATTAAATGGTGCTGATATTGTTAAAGTTGGTATTGGCCCTGGCTCTGTATGTACTACTCGTATACAAACTGGCGTTGGTTATCCTCAACTGTCAGCAGTTATTGAATGTGCAGATGCAGCACACGGCTTGGGTGGTCACATTATTGCTGATGGCGGCTGTACTTGTCCAGGTGATGTGGCAAAAGCATATGCTGCAGGCGCTGACTTTGTAATGCTAGGCGGCATGCTAGCCGGACACGATGAAGGTGGCGGTGAAGTAATTGAAAAGTATTATAAGACAGGTGAATGGCGCAAAGTAGTAGATACACTAGAAGGTGTAGTAACTACTCGCTGGGAAGATGCAATTGATCGTAAACAGTTTATACAGTTTTATGGCATGAGTAGCAAAAGCGCCAATAACAAACACTTCGGCGGTTTAAAAGATTATCGTTCGTCAGAAGGCAGAACAGTACTGGTACCATATCGAGGTTCCATTGAAAATACCGTGCAAGATATATTAGGTGGAATCCGCAGTACTTGCACATATGCAGGCGCAAACAGATTAAAGCACTTAAATCGTTGTACAACATTTGTTCGTTGTACGCAAACACACAACGGCGTGTTCGAAAGTAACACAACCGGCAATTAAGTGGGATAAATAAACTTGTAAGGCAATGTTTGCTTTACAATAACTGAGTGCCGTAAGGGCTCAACTATAAATCTTGCTTTTTTAAAGGAGAAAACAAATGACAAGAATCGACACAATAAATCTACCACACTTCCACAAGGCTACTATTGGCTTTGACAGACTATTTAATGAACTCAACAGAGGTTTTGAAAACAGTCCAAACGGAAATGGTTATCCCCCATATAACATAGCCCAGATAAACGAAGACGAGTATATGATCTCAGTCGCTGTTGCTGGCTTTGGTATGGACAATCTTGATGTTACTAAGGATGGTAATCAATTACAGATTGTAGGGACAGCTCCTAAAGGAGACGATGAGGTAAACTACCTACACAAAGGAATCGGCGGACGCAACTTCCGTAGAGAGTTTACACTTGCTGACCACGTAAATGTAGCAGGCGCTTCACTAGACTTAGGTATGCTTAATGTACACCTATTACGTGAAGTACCAGAAGCATTAAAGCCTAAGAAGATTGAAATTGTTAATCACTCAGGCCTACAAACAGTAATCGAAGAAGACAGCGAGTAAGCAGTCTGGGGGAGCGTAATTGCTCCCCCAACCCACTGGAGAAAGAAAAATAAATGAATACAGATATTGATGTACAGATCGATGAAAAGATTAAAGAGCTAATACACGAGCCTAGTCTTTATAACGTTATCTTTTTAAACGATGACGGGACCCCAATGGAATGGGTTATAGAATTGCTTACTGAAATATTTAAGCACAGCCAGACTGCCGCAGAAGCGTTAACTATGGAGATACATAATAATGGGAGTGCAGTAGTTGGAACATACAGTTATGAGATTGCTGAACAAAAAACAATCGAAGGAACCCAGTCAAGTAGAGAACATGGGTTTCCACTAGTAATTAAATTGGAAGCGGAGTAAGATGACTAACTTAAAAGAACTAACATGGGAACACCATAAAAACGCAGAGAGGCAAGTGTTTGTAAAAGAACTAATGTCCGGAAAAATATCAGAAGAGAGATACGCTACTCTTTTATTTAACTTACACCCGCAATATAATATTTTAGAAACGTTTGCTAAACTACACGATTTACTCGACGTTAGAATTGCTCCTTCTATCCATGCAGATTATCATGAACTGTGGAATGAATCAGAAGGTTCGTACACACCTACAGCATTGCCAGTAGTAAAAGAGTACATGGATCATATTGTGTCAATAGGCCAAGATCCAGAAAAACTAATGGCACACATCTATGTTAGGCATATGGGAGATTTGTCCGGAGGACAAATGATTTCTAAAAAGATTCCAGGGGCTGGTACTATGTATCAGTTTGATGAAGACGTAGCCGGGCTTAAAGAAAAGATTAGAACAAGGTTAGATGATAGTATGGCGGACGAGGCTAAGATAGCATTTGACTTTGCAACAAAACTATTTCAACAAATGCAGGAAACCACAGATGTCAAATAGAATGATTGAGCCAGGCAGGGTTAGCCACCGTCAGGGTGGACCAAGAAAGAATGTTAGATTTGCTGGAGCACAAATTCCAGTTACTTTTGATGTTGCTGAAAACGTTAAAACTATAAAAGAAGCAATTGATTGGGCAGCTGAAAACAACGTAGATTACTTGCTAACACCCGAAGCTGCACTAAGTGGTTACTACCCAACTTTTATGGAAACTCAGGAGCAGTACCAAACACTACAACAAGGTGAACAAGAAGTTGTTTCTCATGCTAAAGATAATGGTATAGGATTATGCTTAGGAACTTTATTCTTAAACAACGAAGAACACGGATCAATTAAACGTAATCAAGTAAGATTTTATAATAAGAGCGGAGACTTTGTTGGTGCGTATAATAAAGTAATGACCATAGCTGTAGATAATGTTGTACCAGGTGAGATGTTAAATGCTAACCAAGGTTCCACAGCAGAATCTGAATGGACGGGTCATCCTATAACTGAGCTTGGAAGTGACAGTGATACTAGCTTTGAAGTTAGTACTTTAATCTGTAATGATATGTATGGTGAAAACAAAAAAGGTGAAAGCCTTGCTAGATCAGTGTTGTTCCAACTAAGAAATAATTGGACGCCTATTGATCTAATTCTACATCCTACATATGGTCTTCGAGGCACAGAAGTTATTGAAGAATTTGATCTTGAACAAAACGATACTACACAAGAAAGAAAAGACAACATACGCAAATCAATGGAAGACTGGCACCGAACACATTTAGAAATGATGTCATACCAACTGAATACAACTTTTTTAGTAGTTGATACTTGTTCAGATTTTGGAGGTATAGAATCTAAATTTAATACTAGTAGCCCTAGTGGAGTTGTAAAAAATGGAGAATGGCTAGTGCAAGCACCACGTAAAGGTAAACAATATTTTTATCATGATTTTAATCTACCAGGCAGATCAACTAGACTGCATGATAGCCATTTTGAAACTTTAGAAGAACTATCCAAACGCAACCCCGAACCTAAGGCATAACTATGTTTACATTTGAACCAGCACCAGAATCTGAAATATGGGCTAAGTTAATTGATTGCCAAAATAATATCATTGATATGTTTGATCATTTTGCTGAAGAATTTGATGAGCCTGGATTAGCACATTTTAACAAAGAAGACGGCAGTTGGATTAACAGAGTTTGGCGCAATGATGATATTCGTAGAGCACATATTGACGTAGTAGATGCAAGAGCTAGTAAAGGACTTTGGATGATGCATGTATGTTGTTTTCCAAATCTAAACAACGATGGTCCTATATATGGCTTTGATGTTATTGCAGGCAAGAACAAAATTACTGGTGCATTCCACGACTTTAGTCCTAGTTCAAACTATGACCACGATATGATAGAACGTTATAAAGAGTCAGTAGAAGATTTTATTCCAAAAAAACAGCGTGAGTTACCAGAATGGGCAAAGGCTATTTTTACAGATAAGATGCTGGCTGCAAGTAATGTTAAAGCAGACGAAGCTGATGCTATTATTGACATTGCACTAAACAACTTATCTAACTATTTTCTAGAAATAGGTGAATCCGACGGCGCAGGGAACCGAGATGAAGTAGCAGGAGCACAAAACCACTACTGTCATAATCAGCAAAAAAATCCGCATACTCCTAATGTAATGAAGAGTCTTGGACTTGCTGAATCTGATGTAGAAAAGTTCTGCACAGATATGTTGTTTCCAAAGATCGTATAAATACTGTATGCGTTATTTAGAAATCAAAATCGTCGAAGCATCAAACTTGTCTACTTCAGAACTAGTTACTGTTAAACACGGTACAAAAAGAATAGACACATTCTTAAACAAAGTTAAGACTAATTCACCGTTCCAACTTATAGCTGGCGGACAAATTACAGTTGATCCTGCAGAATATGATAGATTAAAGTCAATCATAATACCAGGAGCAAAAGGTAAGCTTGCAGTAAAAACAACTGACGGTAAAATAGTTAATACCAGTGCTCTTGCTAAAACAGCTGAATTTGGCGGGCAATCTTCAAATGAAACAGAAGGTTCAAGTATAAAATTTAACAGAGGTGAAGTTGTAGAAGGGTTTCATGCTCTTGCTGCTTTTGTAAGACTACAAGCAAGACCTACTAGAGACATCACACTAGACGAAGTAATTAAATGGATTCCAAAAATACAAAACGGGCAAACATTTAAGCTTCCAGTACAAGATGCAGAAAACAAAGAAGTTGCTGATGAATTCCATGTTACTATTAGTTTAAAGCCTGGAACATGGGATGCCTTTACACAAGCTACTACAATTTTAAAAGATGCTGAATTGGCAAAATATGTAAAAAATGTTATAGAAGATGCTAACGATGAAACAGGCAGACGTGCAGATGTTTATGCTACTAACGGAAAATACGATCTTGTAAGAGTAGTAGGCGACGGCGTTAGTGGAGAAAACGAAACTAAAACTGATATTAACTTTGAAAATGAAACGGAAAAGAAATATAGAGGTTATAGTATCAAAGCAGGCACAACTAAACAAATACATCAAGTAGGCGGCGGCGGCACAGTAGGTAAACGAAAAGCATCACCTGAAGAGCGTTTTAGAATACTACAAGACGAATTATTTGGTGTGCATGGCAAAGCAAGGCTAGCTGATATTAGTAGTGCTAAAGCAGAATATTTAAAAATTGCCCGAGACGAAAGTGTTCAAGGACGTTTAAAAGCACAAGCTATTGGATATCAAGCAGCAGTTAATAGTTTTAATCAAAATTTAACTAGTGATAATGAAGAAAAGGTTTTCGTCAAAACGTTTGCAAAAGCTCTTAAGTTTTTCTTAGCTAGAGATGACGATAATATTTTATTAAAACAATTTTCTGGAAAGGGTACTTGGATACTTGACCCAAAACGGTTTGATCAATTACACGAAAAAGGTTTAGATCTAGTTGCTGAATATGTAAGTAAAACAAACCCAGAAATTGAAATCAAAGATAAAACATCTGGATTACTTCTAATTAAATTTAGAACTTATAAAGCTGGCGATGGTTACATGCGTAACTACATTGAAAAAGGTGACCTGTTCAAAGAGCTCACTGATATTAAAAAAATTAAAACCTAATTTTTCATTAGATTTAACTAATTCACTGTTGAATCTGATAAATATATATGAGCAGAGCGTGAGGGCTCTAAATTTCTAATCCACCAGTTACAACAAATTAATATATTATAGCAAACTTTTTCATTTTAGCAATAAGTGTAGTACGTTTTATACCTAAGCACTTACTAGCTTTAGTTTGATTATATTCATACTGTTCTAAAGCATCTAGTATATGTTGTCTTTCGTATTTTTCACATACTTTTTTTAAATCACTGGGGATTTTTGTTAAAGGTTCAGCCAATCGACTTTCGTCAAATATTTCTTTGAAGATAGCAAACATTGCGTCTTGCTCGTTCTCTGGCATGGGTGCTTTCATATAGTTATTTATATTAACTAGGTGTTAAATTTTTAACATCTAACGATAAATATGTATGAGCAGAGCGTGAGGACCCTGCGATATAGGATTGAAATACAATGAAGATACTGAAGATAAGAGCTGCGGTCGTCGCGATCGCCTTGGGAAGCCTAATCATGGGCTATGCCGTTCCGGGTTATGCACAAGTTGCAGATGATGCTGACGGATTATATGACGAAACAAGTTTTGTTGGAACTAATAGTACTACTACAAGTACTAGCACAGTAAACAGCACTAACAACAATACCAACACTAATAATAACACAAGTGCAAACACCAACACGAACAATAATACCAACACCAACGCAAACACAAATAATAACACAACAAACTATACTGGTTCAAACACGAACAATAATACCAATACGAACGCAAACACAAATAATAACACAACAAACTACACTGGTACAAATACTAATACAAACAATAATAACAATGTTATTAGTGGTGGTACAACTAATACCAACAACAACGTGTTAAGTGGCGGCACAACTAACAGTAACACCAACGCAAACACCAACACGAACAACAGTACAGTAAACAGTACTAGTGCAAACACCAACACGAACAACAGTACAGCAACTAATACAAACAACAACGTAATGAGTGGTGGCACAACTAATACTAATACAAACAATAATACTAGCAACAGCACAGTAGATCAAACTGTAAACAGTACTAGCGACAGCACAGTAGATCAAACTGTAAA
>ENA-OSJC01002531-OSJC01002531.1-marine-metagenome-genome-assembly--contig:-NODE-2531-length-13724-cov-3.707994_pt1 | contig 13724 bp, 12 predicted proteins | sample MGYA00237885_ERZ534234 | MGnify/ENA primary metagenome ERZ534234 (study PRJEB26413, sample SAMN06343907) | marine metagenome | isolation source: coastal waters | place: Atlantic Ocean: West Antarctic... | reverse complement strand
ACAGCAAATAACAACTACCCAGGTGGTACTATGATAGGTCAACTTAATCATAATAGTCAAAATTCAATAAATGTTGATTTAAATTCTGGAACCATAGATAATTGTGTTATTGGTGCTACCACAGCAGTAGCAGCTACTTTTACAGATTTAACAGCATCAGGTAATATAAATATAAGTGGAACAACATCATATATAGGTGCTGTTTCAGGTACAGGTAGTGTAACAGCTATTGGAGGATTTGTTGGTGATGTTACAGGAAACGCTGACACAGTAACTAACGGAGTTTATACCAGTAATAATCTTTCTGTTATGGCAGCAACCACTTCTGCACAGTTAAAAGGGGTTTTATCTGACGAAACAGGAACAGGTTCAGTGGTATTTGCTACAAGTCCCACACTAGTAACACCAGTGTTAGGTACACCAGCATCTGGTGTGTTAACAAATTGTACTGGATACCCAGAAGCTGCACTACCATCAAGTATAAATGCAATAAAAATAGCGGATGGTACAGTAACAAGTACAGAATTCCAATACATTAACACATTATCATCTAACGCACAAACACAAATAAACACCGTAAACAGTACTAGAAGTCACTTTGTGACAACCACATGTATATTAAAAGTATATGCTAGTAACACCTGGTCTGGATTTAATACAAGTACTGGTGGTCTAAACACTAATGGTTTTTGGAGTTTGGATACTGGAGAAACTGATATTGCTGACGCTTACACATATTATGACACATCTAAAAATTCATTATTTACAACCCCTTACGCTGGTAAAATAAAAAGACTTCTTATAAACGGTACCAGTCAGACTGGTGCTGCCGTAGCAGACACCATAAACATACATCTAGCTAAAGCAACTCTTACAGATGGTAGTGACAGACCTAATTGGTCACAGGTAACAGCAACAACAAAAACATTACCAGGAACTGCAGGAACAACCGCACATAAAAGTAAACATTACGTTTGGGACATACCTATAGATATGGCAGTTGCACAATACGACTCATTCCTATTATTATTTAAAAACCCAAATAACCAACTTACTTGGCTACCAATAAATATTCTTATCGAATTTGAATATACAATAACATAAAATACTAAAAAAATGGCACTAGCAGGTAAAAAAACAGGAACAATACACGGTAAATCAGGTGGAAATAAAGCTAAACTTAAAGCTAAGTTCGATGATGGGGCCTTAGATATTCTGACAGACAATCCAGATGACTTTCCACAAAACGCTGCTATAATATATGCAATGCAAAACATTACAGAAGATATAGACACACTTAGAACTTACACGGGTACCGAAATAAGAAGTGCTGTAGCCACCAACACGGCAAAAAATACAAACGTAACCACCAATCTTTCAACAACAACTAGTACAACCACAGTCAGGGTAAATAGCTCAGATGGTACTAACGCTACAATACCTGTTGCAACAACAAGTATAGGTGGTGTGATGTCTAAAGCTATATTTGACCAGCATACTGTAAATAATAGTAAGGTTGGTACTGAAACAGATTTATCTATTACTGAGGGTATTACTGTTAAACTAACAGTAACTAATAATAGAGGTACTTACGCTTTAGTTTTTACAATGTTAGATAAAACAGGTAGAACTGCGGTCACTAAAACAGCAACAATAGCTTTAGAATAATATGGGAACAACAAGTAAAATAATGGTAAGTTTAGCGACAGCAATTAACAAAGTGTCTGGTTCAGCTATATCAGGTTTAGCTAATATAGTTGGTCAGACAATATCATTATTTACAAACGCTAATTCAGTAGCTAAATCTTTAACAACAGGTACTGCTCAAGCAATCTATGTAACAGACAGTAATTCTATGGGGGTTGAATGGGATGATGACGATGACTTCTCTATTTCTTTTTGGATTAAACCTGGATGGAACACATCATTAAATACAAATATACATCTATTTTCATCTACAGATGTTGGTGGAGGAGTCAATTCCGACACTTTTAGAATGTGGTATGATGACGGTAACAACAGGTTAAATGTCCAATGGAGGTCTGGTGGTTCACATCGTAGACATAATTTCTGGACATTTCATGCAAACTCAGGTAAGTACGCACCAGCGTATGCAGCAGCAGGATTAGGTACAACATATTGGAATTCAGGTAACAGAGGTAACGTAGGAGATGACGACTACACACTTATAACATTCTGTAAAGGAACCGCAAACTCAGCCGCGGACTCAAACATAGATATGTATTGGAACGGAACAACACTAGGTACTTCACATTATACGAATGGTAACCATGTAGGTACACCAGCTATGGGTAATAATGATAAACAAATATTTCTTGGTAGTTCTTCTTGGAGTGGTTATGTTAAATCGGGTAATAATACAGAAACAAAATATGATGGATTAACTATGTGGGATACTAAACTAACAGCAAGTCACGTCACAGAGTTATGGAATGGTGGAACACCTATAAATGCAACAACACATTCTGCTGCAGATAGTTATTTAAAAGGTTATTGGGAATTTGAATCTGATGGTACAGCAACAGTAGGTGAAGATATGGTTATTAACGGAAACTCAAATATAGAAACAAGATAATGAATTATTATATGATAGCTGAAAGTGTGTGGGAAGGATTAGTAAAGGATAATATATCTTTTATGATTAAAAGTATAGATAGAAGTAAAAGGTTAGTAATAACAAGTGAGACGGTTTCAGATACACTAAACCAATTCCCTAGGATTGATGAATTATCAGAATACACGTTTACTAACCACACTAATTGGGTGGGAGACGGGACAGGTATTACTCTAGAAGAGATTGAGTTAAATGAATATATCTCAGAAATAGACGACTAATATTTGTTATAGAAGTTATTTTTATAAACAAACTTTTTTACCATGGTAAATAATAAAAAGGTTGAGAAACTTTTGAACCAAAAAAATAAGATAGAAAGTGAATTGAGAACGATTAGAAAAGACTGTAATCACACTCAAAAAACAATCAAGCAAATACAACTTGGTGAAGGTATGTTGACAGAAACCAGGTGGGTATGTGAAGACTGTGCGTCAGTAGTTGGATACCCATCAAAATTAGAGACTAATAAGTTTTTAAATAAAGAAAAAAAACAGACCCTTGAATAGGTAACTGTATATTTATATAAAAAGATATAATTAACATGAGTTTAGAAAATTTATTAATAGAGGGTAGGGTAGACGATGTATACACAAAATATTTTGGTGATAAAGACACTCCATTATTGACTGACGTTATAACAGATATCTATACGAATGAAATAGTACCTGGTAGTGCTGACATAAATCCTAACCATAAATATTTAGACTGGATAGCTAAACACTGGACCCCAACAGACGTTAGTGAAGGTAGTGATGTCGAACACAACCTAAAAGAAATACTACTAGCAGTATCCAAATTCGACAACGAATCCCAAAGACTACAGATAAAAGATTTAAATCAATATAAAGGTATTGACCAGTTATTTGACGCTCTTAAAAAAGTTGGTGAAACAGCAAGAAGAACTGTTGATATTAGTGGTGACGTAGAGAAAATATATGAGGACAACAGATTTGTTGTTGTTGTACCTAAAACCCACACAGCTTCTTGTTACTACGGAGCAGGAACAAAATGGTGTACAGCATCAAAAGATACAACGTCTCACTTCTCAACCTACAAAGGTAATGGAGAACTATATTACATTATTGATAAAACCCTACCAACATCCAGCCCGTATTATAAAGTTGCTTTAAACAAAAAGATAGCAGGACATACAGAGGATTTTTGGGATGTACAGGATAAACCAATAACGGACACTACCAATATCTTATCTATCATCCAAAATTCAAAGATGATAAAAGATATAAGAAATCATTTTGCTGAAAAATTCCAAGAAAGGATTGAACAAGAAATAGAGTTACAATCACGAAGATTAAGTGACCAAGAAGAAAGAGTAGAAAGAGAAAGGTTACGAAGAGTGCAAATGGGTATCGAAGCCAATAGAAGGAGAATGGCTGATGAATGGAATCCAGAAACGACAGATAACCAAGGAATACTCGCTAACGCGTTAAAAGAATGGTTAATAGATGAAGGTAATTGGGGAGGGGATACAAAAGATGACGTCAGAGCTCAGATAGAAACCCTTAGGAGTGAAATGGAGAATGACCCAGAAGTTATTGAAGACCCTAATGGTGATAAAGCACAAGAATATGGTGAAGATTTAAGTAACCTAGAAGAAGATTTAGAAAACACAGAAAGTGTCTATGATATAATCCCATTACATGACTACTATGGTATGTATGAATTTGAGTATGATGGAGCTGAATATGCTGTAGGTGATGATGAGTCAGCTGATGAAGCTGCATTTGAAAGAACTAAAAGTTTAATTGAAGATATAGGTTATGAAGGATTTAATCCTGGGTTTATGGAATCACATATAGACGGTGATGCAGTAGCAGACTATATGGAGGATTGGTTCTATGATGACATGAATGATAGACCAGAAGATTATTTGGATGAGGATGATAGAGAACTAACTGATGAAGCTGAAGAGAAGATAGATGATATAGATGGTGATATTGGTGAAGCACACGAAGAATTAGAAGGGTTAGGAAGTGTAACAAATGAAGATGAATACCAAGAAATAATAGATAGAATAGATGGGCTAGAGGCTCATAAAGATGAAATAACTGAAGATGATGATAACTGGGAATATACAGAAGCGGCAAAAGATGAGTATGTTGAGGGAAGAAAGTCCGAAGCTAGAGACGACCCAATGACGTTCCTGAGAGATTGGGGTATGGAAGATAGGGTGTCAGACTTTATTGATGAGGATGGTTTTGTTGACGATGTTGTAAGTTCAGACGGTAGAGGACAGACTATTTCATCTTACGATGGTGAGGAAAACGAGATAGTCTACCAAGATGATTGGTATTACATATATAGAACAAATTAAATATGAAAGAATTAATTAAAAAAATATTATTAGAATCTATTTCTGAAAAAGAAATGGAAGATTTTGCTGGAGGTAGAGGGAAAGGAGCTGGAAAGATAAGTGATAGTGCAAAAAAGAAAGGGGGTGACTCTATGTTAACATACCACCACTTTAAAGTAAAACTACCATACTATAAAAAAGCTAAAGAAGGGAAGTTTGATAAAGAAAAATCATTAAAAGAATACAAAAAACATCTAGAGGAACTGTACAAGGCAACCAATAAAGAAATGAGTATTACACCAGTAAAGTTTCAACAATTAATGGGAAGGATTGAAGTGTTAGGTGAATTGATAATTAAAAATAAGTAGTGAAAGGGCTAATTAAAAAAATATTAAGAGAACAAATTAATAATACCGTACTAGTGGTTTTTGGTGGTATAAATTACGCTACACCAGAATGGATGGAGAGTCAAATGCCAACAAATATGATTAACAACAATACCATTATTAAATCTTTTGATAGTAATATTGATGAGGTTATAGATGAATTAAATGGATTAGAATATAGTAGGTTACAGGTTGTGGGGTTTTCAGCTGGAGGAAGAAACGTTTTTAAATTAGCTAAAGTAAAAAACCCAGACTTTATAGGTCTAATAGACCCAACAGTACCTATAAGTTGGTCACTAGAAGGGTTTCCTAGTAACTCAATACTATTTTTTAATAATAACAACTGGGATTCTTATCCAGATATAAAAGAAAGACAAAAAGATTTGGCAAGTAATATGAAAGAGAAATTTGGGGATGAATCAGTTAAGAAAACAGAGTTAAATCATAAAGATATTCCTAAGGAATTTTTTGAAACATATATGTAATGAGAGAACTAATTAGAAAAATACTATCAGAAGAAATTAAATCACTTAAGGAAAAGGAAGGTAACCCTTGTTGGGATAAGTATGAGATGATTGGGATGAAAACTAAGGATGGTAAGGAAGTCCCAAACTGTGTACCAATAGAAGAAGAATTACTACAAGAAGGAGAATACCAAGGAAGGAAGGTTAAACTTAACAAACCAACAAGAGGAGACATTAAGAAGTTTAAAGTTTATGTGAATAACGATAAGGGTAATGTAGTTAAGGTTAACTTTGGTCATGGTGGTACTTCAGCAAAAAAGAAGGGTGAAAAAACTATGAGAATTAAAAAGTCAGACCCAGTAAGAAGAAAAGCTTTTAGAGCAAGGCATAATTGTGATAACCCAGGACCAAAATGGAAAGCAAGGTATTGGTCATGTAAAAAATGGTAATGAAAGGATTAAATAAAATATTATTAGAAGGAAGAGTAGAAGACGCACAACAATACTTTAAAAATGCTGTTGGGTCTTGGCCTGTTGTAGAACCAGATAACCCATTAGGACTTGGTGTTGGTACCAATATAGAAGGTGTACTACAACATTTTGCACAGAACGACCCTTCAGGTAACAACAAGTATATTATGTGGATGGTTAAAATGTATGTTAATCCAGAAGAAAGAGGTACCACTCCCCATGACATATCGTCTATAGTACAAAGATTCCACAAGAACACAAATAGATTAACCATGGCACTTATAATGAATATGGACATGTTTGCTCCTGGTAGTAAGATAGTCACGTCACCAAAGAATATAGATTCGTATGACGACATCTCACAACTAGAAAGGGTTATGGATGAAGTAGACTCAATACAAACAAAAAAAGAAAAAGAAAATGAAGCAAAAGGTGGTGTAGACAAACTATATGAAGATGATAGATGGCTGTTAGTAAAACCAAATACACATGAGGGTTCTTGTTACTATGGGTCATCAACAAAGTGGTGTACAGCTATGAAAGACAGAACAACACACTTTGACCAATATACTAAAACAGGAAACCTATACTATATAATTGATAAATCAAAAGATGTCGGTGACTACTTTAAATTAGCATTACATAAAAATTGGGACGGAGAAGAAGATTGGTACGATAGAGCAGACAAAGAACTAGAATACCAAGCAAAAGAAGCTATTAGGTCCCTTTTACCAACTAAGTTAATTGACTCATTAGAAGAAGACCACGGTATCAAGGTAGGAGAAGTAAAAGAACCATTAAGTTTAGGTGAATTTAAAGGAAAATTAGAGGAATATGTAACCTCAACAAACGGAGTTAGTTATAGTACACAAACAGGAAAGTGGAAATTAAAGATAATAAACGGCCATTGGGTATGGTCTGGTGCAGACCCAAGGATTGAAATTTATGCAACACCATTTTTTAACGGTTCACCAAGTGTTGATGTTTATGTACAAACAGATGACGATGACTTAGGTCAACCAGTAGTTGAATATACTGAGTATACCGAGTTAGAAGACTTAAATTTTAATAACTATTTTGGACCTGATGACAACTACCAAGTGAACTACCTTAGTAGAGACACCATCCAATCATTTCATGCCAATTATAACGTAAAGACATTTATTGGGAACATATATATTCCAATATTAAAAGATGTTTTAAATAGTTATGACGTTAAGGAATATGTAGACGTAGAGTATAAAACCTGGGACTCAACATCGTACGTATCATCCTACACATTTAAATACCCACCAGCACAAGGTAGTATGACTCAAAAATTTACAGACTACTTAATAGACGACCCTAGAAAAACGTCAAACCAATTCTATGAAGATGTGTTAGGTCGCTCTAGACCTAGAGGACATAATAATATGTTCTTTGCGTCTATTAAAGATTCTGGTATTGTTAAAATGGAAAGAAGTGGAAGACAATTCGTATATAGTCTAGGTCCAAACTACGAAGCTTGGACTAAAGGAAAATTATTGAGAATAGGTAGAGCTTACGGCAAAATCGGATAGACTTAACAGTTCCATAGGGTTAGTAGTTTTACCATTCCTAGATATTTCGTAATGAAGGTGAGGTCCGGTAACAGCACCTGAATTTCCTGCCCTTGCTATAGGTTGACCTAACTTAACAGAATCACCCTCTTTTACAAAGTATCTATATAAATGAGAATAACTAGAAGAATAATTCCCACAATGTTCTATTTTAATCTGCCTACCATATCCAAAATTTCTACGAACCCTACTAACTAATCCGTTTCCTGTAGCATACACAGTATCACTCCACGCAGCTAAAAAGTCTGTACCACTATGCATTCTCCATACCTTAAACACAGGACTCCTTCTCCACCCGTAATTAGAAGATACTATTAAAGTATCCAAGGGAGAACCTAAAGGGAGTGAGTCCAAATAGTCTTCTAAAACGTTTATATCCTTATTTAGTGAGTCTATATGGTTATACAACGAATCCAATCTAAGGTCAGTATCATGATTGATAGAATCTATTTTAGAATTGTGATTATTGGTAGTCCAGAGTATAAAGAAAAAACTTATAATTAGTAGTATTGTTGGTATATTTTTCATAATAGCTTATAAAATAAATATTATGTTACCTATAGTAAAGAATGTGTACAATTATGCATGTTTGTAGATATTTATTAATAATGGAATTCAGTAAAACTATGCAATTAAAAGATAAGATTAGGGAAAGGTTAATAGAAACCATAGAAGGGGCCGACAAAAAGAACCTGGAGTACGCAATGATATCAATAAGCAGTATTCCAATAGACAAACATAATTCCCCTACAGTAATACAAAACGTACTTGGTGATTTAAAGAGTAATTATACGTTGGGTGACATCGTTAACTTGGATGAAGACTTAAAGGATAGACCGGATATGATTAGGTCAAAGATTAGGTTCGCTGAATATATTGGTAGATTAAGTAGTCAACCTGCCAGTGCTCGTGGGTTAGCTTGTGAAGGTATGATGGCGGGTATTTTTGGTGGGTTTTCACACGACGGCGAAAGCTCTAAAACTGACATAACCATTAATGGTAAAAACTACCAAGTTAAATCAGCTGAAGGTACCTCTTGGGACTCCGGTTCACTATTGACCGAATTTAATTCAGCTGTTAAAGAGATGGAAGATGATGGACGTATAGATGAATGGTATGAGCATATAGGAGTTGTAGATGGTGTAGTAAGAAATAATGATAAGAAAGAATTAAATAGTTGGAAAGTTAGACCAGAACATTTAGCGTATTCTAGTGATTACTGGAATGACTATAAGGACATCATGTATGGGAGTAGTACTAATGATATTGATTGGTTATTTCTACATTTAATAAATGGTAGTAATATTGTTAACTACTGGCTTGTAGAAGGTAGTACACTATTAGGGTTACTAAAAAATAATAGTGCAGTTACATTAGGAAGAAAACGTTCAAACGACATTAGAATAGGTACTGGACCAATTAAAGCTAATGGGATAAAAGGACAGATAATATTCCCAACAATTACCAACGAGGATTTGATGACACAAATATACCATGGAGATGGTTCAACAAGTACCGGGTCTTTAATAAGAAGGATACTTAATCCAGAGAAACCTTACAAAGTAAATCAAACCACCGTTAATTATATTACCGACTTAGTTAACAACGGTAATATAGACAGTGTAATGACTGACCTTAAGAACCTTAGTGTTATAAAAAATGAACTAGAACATGACCACCCAATAACTGAAGAACAAATTAAAGAATTTAAAATATTAGTAGAAGATATTAGAGATAGACATATATTCACAAATAAACTACCAGTTAGAATTGATAACGAACTATACATACTATCAAACAAACTTGGTGGGTTAGAACATAGAGATATCGTAAATTTTGGTGAAAAAGCAACTGAGGAGGATATCCACATGATGGGTAGGTTATTAGATATGTTCCCATCAACACTAGAAGACTTAATTAACTATACAGGGAACTTTGATTTGTTGAGGAACTCTAAAGAATACAGGAGAATCGTTAACTTTATTAAGGTTGGTGGTTTAAGTGAATCTGATGTTTTCGGTCAAGGACTACTAAACCCGATAGACCCAGAGGAGTTTGAAGGTGAAGATGAAGACTGGGAAAAGTTAATGTCTGATGTTGTAGACGAACCCGAAAAAGAACCAGAGTACGACTACCAAGGTGGTAAAACAGACCCAGAAATAGGGTTTGTAGCACCTTCAAATGAAGTAACCGACAACATATGTAGTGTAGAGGGTATTTGTGAAGAACAAGGACCAATTACCTTTGGACAACTTAAATCTTTAGTTGAAGAAGCTACCAGTAAAAGGATAATGGGTGATATGGGAAGAGGTGTGTTTAAGACCTTATGGAGAATCATTCCGTTTTTCATACCACAAGTATTATTAGCATCCGTAGGTATTACAGTAACCAGAGCAATTAATAAAATTGTAACTCCAGCACTTAAAGATACAAAAGGTTATAAATCTTGGTGGGGTAAAGTGGTTTTAAAAGCTATGGACGTGGCAGAAGGTGATTATATACCTGACGTTGCAATAGGAGATGACCCACTAAGTAAGATATTCTTTATTTCAGATGGACTATTCCAAATGATTACAGATAAGTACAAACTTAAATTTGCTAGGTACGTAGCTGAGATTGCTAGTACTATGGGGGAAAAAGAACCAGTACCAGAATGGTTTGTCGATAATTTATTAAGGGACTACCTAAATCAAAAGTTCTTATTAAACCCACCATTACAATCAAGAGACGGACTTATTGGTAATGATGTTGGTAACATACAAGAAGTGATTAATATATGGTTAGACGAAGACTATGATATGGTTATAGGTGAGTCAATTCTATTCAAAGATAAAACCAGTAAGTGTGTTTTAAAAGGTCAAGAAATTATTGAAAGGATAAATAAAACATTCTCAAACGGAACAGACAAATATCTTAAATACATTTCAACAAAAGACTTAAGTATGTTATCTGAAGCTGAGGATTACGAAACATTCTCATTTAGAAGGTTACATAAGGACGGAATTATTGACGATAATTTAAATGTTCCAGCAGCAACATTGATTAATTACTTAGATAGGCACCACAGAAAAGGACTAGAATCATTAGCAGGTAAGATACTACCAATAGTAAAACAAGATTGTTTTAAAGGTAAACTATTCACATCAACGTGCCAAGCCGCAGTTAATATTTTTAACGGAGAGGCATTAAAGATTGAGAATAGTCTATTTAAATTTGGTTTTATTAAAGTTAACAATGATTACATGCCATACACATTTAATAATTGGTTAGATAACCTAATAAAAGATATTGATAGTGACTTCTATGTTAAGTATAATGATGAGTTAGCTTGGTTGGACATGAAGGGTGATGTGGATGACCTAATGGAACACAAAAACAAATTCAAAGAACACGTAGAGGTAGGTGATTTAATTGAATTATTATATCTAGACGACCCATACGCTGACATACCACTAAGAACAAAAGGTATTGTATTAGAAATTGAAAAAACACCATGGGGAAAAAAACTTAATGTTAGGTGGATGACTGGTGTAGAACCATATGGTTGGAGAACTTTTTCGTTATTACCTGAATCAGGAGACCTATGGAGGAAGGTTGATAAATATAGTCTTGACTCAGATATTACTGATAGATGGGACGCTGAAAAAATTATTGATTTTGAAACTAACGAATATGATGGGTATCAATACGCAGACGAAAGACAACCTGGAAGACGTAGAGACTATGGAGTAAATGAAGAAATTATTGGCCAAATGGGCAACACAAGTTTGGTTAGAGCTTATTATGACGCAAAAGGTGGTTGGGGGACACCACCAAAAAGGTTTAGTCTTATGATAATGCCATCAGGTAAGATTCTAGATATTAACGTATCACAATACACTAACAAAAGAGACATACCATTTGAATTAGGAGATATAGTAAGTTTAGGTAAACTAATTAAATTCGAAAATGAATCTGATTATGAATTAAGAGTTAAAGGTAGATTCGGTGAATCAACATTGAACGAATCTGTTGCAAAATTTGACATGTCCAAGATGACACCAAGGCTATGGAAACTAGTCAAATCGGTTATTAAGGTTAGTAAAATTAATAGAGAACTTACATATCCAGGTAAAGTTGATTTAAAAAATATTGGAGGAACATATAGTGTACAACACGTTAAAGATATGGGTATACACTTTGTAAGTCATATTATGAAATATAGTGATTTATCCACATACGAAGCAGCTATACTATACCTGATAGTTGTTCATAATATAAATGAATATCCAGAGAAAGACATTATTGATTTAAGTTGGGAAGACGTAAAACTACCAACACTACATGATGTTGAATTAGAATACTACCAAGGACATGACGAAATTGATGAGTACGAAGAATGTGTAAATGGCTACGGTGAACATAGTGGTGAAGATTGTGATTGTGGTGAATGGGAGGAAATTACTATAGAAGATAAAGATGGTAATGAACAAAAAATTCCATGTGACGAGTTAGACTATAACCAATTAGAGAGTTTAGGTATGGATGAAGATGATTGTGAATGTGATGAATACCACTCCAATACATTCACTAAGTACTACTACCCAAAAACCAGAACAAGTTTTTATTGTATAGGAGAACCACAAATAGAGGAAGATGTGGATTTTAATATGGGGGATATGCCTTTTTATACGTATGAAAATGACAACACATTCGATGATGAGTACGAAGATTGGTTTACGGTTGATGAGTTTTATGGTGAAGTAGCTGAAAGAGAGGGTAAAGTAACTTGGGTAGACGAAACAGAAAACCCACCTATTTCGTATATACCTCACATTAATAAACAATTTTACAATGAAACCAATAGAATTGTTGAACAAGAAGGAGAACAAACATCATTATTTCCTTTAGGAGTATGGTTATTCCCAGATTACATGCCTAAGATTACTCAATCAGAGATTGACGGTAAGATACATAAGAGTATGATTAAACACATATTCAAAAAATGGAACCAAGGTGATTTCGATATGAGTAAATTCAGACACCTTGGGATTGAAAGTTATGATACAGTATTGGTTATTGAATTACTTAAAAGGTGGGTACATACAGTTAATACCGAACCAATACTAGTTGAACACATTTATGATTGTTACGACCTAACTGATATGTTTGACCCTGACGCTGATGGTTATGAAGATGTAAAGAAATATCTATGTAATGGTATTATTGATAGAGACGATTTATATTATGATAGTGAATGGGATAACTATATGTTTGATTATGTTAATGAAGTGAATATAAAATACATAGCTGAGATACTTGGTGTACCTGAAGGTAGTGTTGATAATGTACTATCTAAAAGTTCAGATGATGAATGGGTAGAAAATTATATAGAAGAAAATGAAGATATACATTAGTGGGCCAATCAGCCATGACCCATACCATGAGGATGCTTTTACAAAAGCAGAGGAATACCTTAGACACTTAGGGTATGAAGTTATCAATCCTGTAGACATTCCAGAGGAGGTGTTTGATGGCCCTGACCGTGATATAAAAAGGTGGGAATACTTCATGCGAGCGTCTATTAAACTTCTAATGGATTGTGATCAAATTTATATGATAGAGAAGTGGGAAGATAGCCGAGGTGCTAAGATTGAGCATCAACTTGCTATTGATATGTGTATGCCTAGAATGTATGAGTCGGAGGATATTGAACGTGTCTAAAGAATATGAGTGGAAGATCAAAGTAGCCAAGAGTTACAAAGAACTAGAAAAGCTAGTAGAGAGTATTCAATCGGAAGGTTGGACAATAGACAAGATAGATGTGGCTTCTGTATCCGTTGTGGCATACAGGCCCAAGCAACAAAGACTGGACGAGAAT
>ENA-OSJC01002528-OSJC01002528.1-marine-metagenome-genome-assembly--contig:-NODE-2528-length-13736-cov-6.959221_pt1 | contig 13736 bp, 13 predicted proteins | sample MGYA00237885_ERZ534234 | MGnify/ENA primary metagenome ERZ534234 (study PRJEB26413, sample SAMN06343907) | marine metagenome | isolation source: coastal waters | place: Atlantic Ocean: West Antarctic... | reverse complement strand
GGTAAAATAAGGAAGTATATTTCAGAGGTAACTCTTACGGAGCAAACTTTTGTTAAAGATAATGAAATTACAATCAATGATCTACTCAAAAAGCATGATAATAATATTTTATCTTTTTCTAGATTAGAAGTTGGGGAAGGGATAGAGAAGAAGAATGAAAACTTTGCTGATGAAGTAATGGCCCAGATAAAAAAATAATTTATTTATGAAACGATATTTATTAAAATTAAGTGGAGAAGCGTTAATTGGAAAATACGAATACGGTATTGATCCAGCTATCGTTGATGAAATTTCATCAAATATTGTAGAGGTAAGTAAGACTGAAAATCAAATAGCTGTTGTGGTTGGTGGTGGAAATATATTTAGAGGAGCTGGTCTTGCGGAAGCTGGACTAGATAGGGTTACTGGAGACAACATAGGAATGCTTGCTACAGTAATCAATTCCTTAGCATTGCAAGACGCGATAGAGAAATTAGGTACACAATGTCGAGTAATGTCAGCTGTGAGAATAAATCAGATTACAGAGGATTACATTAGAAGAAGAGCAATAAGGCACCTAGAGAAAAAAAGAGTTGTTATCTTTGCGGCTGGTACAGGCAATCCATTTTTTACAACTGATACGGCAGCAAGCCTTAGGGCTATAGAAATAAATGCGGACATGGTGTTAAAGGCAACAAAAGTTGACGGTGTTTACGATAAAGACCCAGTTAAGCACTCGGATGCAAAACTATATGATAAGTTAACTTACAATGAAGTGTTAAGTAAAGAGCTTAAAGTTATGGATACAACTGCTGTTGTTTTGTGCAAAGAAAATAATATCCCACTTAGAGTGTTCAATATGTTAAAAAAGGGTTCGTTAATGGATATTATAAACGGTGAAAATACAGGAACAATAATACAATAAATTATGATACAGAATATACAAAAAGAGTCAGAAGAGAAAATGAATAAGTCTGTGGACTCCCTAAAAAATAATTTAACAAAAATTAGAACGGGAAGAGCTCACCCATCAATATTAGATAATATAAGGGTCAATCATTACGGTAATGAGAGTCCATTATCCCAAGTATCAAGCATTAAGACCGAAGATGCTAGAACTCTGCTAATGGTAGTGTGGGAGAAAGATATGGTTGGCGCTATTGAAAAGGCGATTATAAATTCTGATCTAGGCCTAAACCCAGCTGTAGCAGGAACAAATATAAGAATCCCAATGCCGCCCTTAACTGAAGAAAGAAGAATGGATTTTATAAAGCTTGTAAAGAGTGAGGCTGAGCAAACTAAAGTAGCGATAAGAAATATAAGAAGAGATGCTAATTCGAAAATTAAAGAAATGCTAAAGAAGAAAGAAATATCAGAGGATGATGAGAAGCAAGCAAACGACCATATACAAAAAATAACAGATTCTCATATTAATAGTATTGATCTGGTGCTGAAAGATAAAGAAGCAGATTTAATGCAAGTTTAAATATAATGAAGATATTTAAAAGCACCCCAAATCATGTCGCTATTATAATGGATGGTAATGGAACTTGGTCTAAAAAAAATAATCTACATAGAAAAGACGGTCACAAAGAAGGTGTTATAAATGCAAAAAAGATTATCACGTACACTGTCGATAGAAATATAAAAAATCTAACGCTTTTCGCACTAAGTAATGAAAACCTATCCCGATCAAAAATAGAGTTAAAAAATTTATTTGATATTTTTTTTCACTCGTTTACAGAAGAAAAAGATTTTCTTGCTTCGAATGATATTCGAATTCAATTTATTGGTAACCTTGAAAAGCTACCAAAAAAACTTAAAGATAATATTTCCATATTAGAGAGTCAGACGAAAAAAAATAAAAAATTAAATTTATTTATAGCTCTAAACTATGGTGGTAAACAAGATATAAAGCAGGCTATTCAAAAATTAGTAAAAGAAAATAAGAAAAATGATAAATTTGAGAATTACTTGTACTCAAAATCTCTTCCAGAAGTAGATCTTTTAATACGTACAGGTGGCTACAAAAGATTAAGTAATTTTATTATTTGGCATACGTCATACGCGGAAATTTACTTTACTGACACTTTATGGCCTAGCTTTACTAAGAGAAATTACTTTAAATCCCTTGACTGGTACAAAGATATTAATAGAAAGTTTGGGAAAACATAATAGATGCGCGATAATCTAAAAAAAAGAATTTACACTGCTTTAATTATATATCCATTATTGGTCTTAATCACTATTTATTCTAATGAAATGGTCATTAGATTAACTCTAAATATTATAATTTTCTTATCAGCTTTTGAATTATCAAAAATGTGTTTTTATAGTAGTTTGTCTGATAGCAAGAAAAGACATTATTTTTTTATAGGTTTAGTGTTCATTGGCATACTTTTGTCTAATATACTTATTAAAACTAATTATTGGCAATACTTTATTGTCTTCGCGTGTTTGATATGGTTTATTATTTCAGTATTCATCATAAACTTAAAAAATGTAAATTTAGTAAGTACATTTAATTTAAAATTCCTGCTCTTATGCGTATTTATCCTGAGTGCTTTATACTGCTCTTTATATGTTTTGTATTTACTATCCCCAGTTGCATTATTGTATTTAATCTCTTTAGTGGCTTTGAGTGATATCTCTGCTTTTTTTGTTGGAAAAAGAATCGGCAAAAAACCTTTTTTTAAAATTATTAGCCCAAATAAAACTATTGAGGGATTCTTTGGCTCTCTAGTGATTTGTTTTTTATGTTCAATAATTTTTTGCTTATATCAAAATTATGATCTTTTGTTTACTTTGAAGTTTTTATTTATAACAACTTTGGCTATAGCAATTTCTGCTCTAGGTGATTTATCAGTGAGCTTGATTAAGAGATATTCAGGTTCCAAGGACAGTGGGAATATCCTGCCAGGACACGGAGGTATTTTAGATCGTGTTGATAGTTTGCTGCCAGCAGCGCCAATTTTCTTAATATTTAGTTATTTTTTATCTGTTATAATTTAAAAATGAGAAAAAACGTTATTATATTAGGTTCGACTGGAAGCATTGGCCTGAACACCCTGGAAGTATTATCAATTCATTCTGAAAATTATAATATCTTCGCACTTGTCGCAAATTCCTCTGTTAATAAATTATTTCAACAATGTAAAAAGTATAACCCAAAATATGTTTATATGAATAAAGAAGGGTGTGGCAAAGAACTAATTTCTTTGATTAAAAATGCAAATATTCACACTGAAGTATTATTTAATGAACAAGAATTAATGCAATTAGTTGCGCATGACGATATAGATATCATTGTGTGTGCAATTTCAGGGTCAGCCGGCCTGAAATCTTCCGTGCAAGCTGCGGCATCAGGAAAAAAAGTTTTGCTTGCAAATAAAGAATCACTAGTGATGTGTGGAAGTCTATTTATGGAGATAGCAGAGGATAATAATTCCACTATTCTTCCTGTGGATAGTGAGCATAATGCATTACACCAATGCTTTGCAGCAAATGGCGCTAAATCTCTAGAAAAAATTATTCTTACAGCTTCGGGTGGGCCTTTCCTAGATAGTGACATTAATAAATTTGATCAAATAACACCGGAACAAGCTCTAAAACACCCTACTTGGGATATGGGAAAAAAAATATCCATTGATTCGGCAACAATGATGAATAAAGGGCTAGAAGTCATAGAGGCTATGTATTTATTTAATTTAAAATTAGACAAAGTGGATGTTATTATTCATCCGCAGAGCTTAATTCATTCAATGGTTTGCTATAATGATGGATCTATAATATCTCAAGCAAGTAAGAATGACATGAAGATACCTATAGCATATTGTTTGGGGTGGCCATATAGAATAAGTTCAGGTACAGAGCTAATAGATTTAACTCAGCAACCCCCACTTACTTTTCATGAGATATCTAAAGAAAAATTTCCATGTTTTTATTTAGCAAAGGAAGTTGCATTTGAGGGAGACTCACTTCCAACAGCAATGAATGCTGCAAATGAGATAGCTGTCCATGCTTTCTTAGATGGCCATATAAAGTTTACTGATATACACAAAGTTATAAGAGAAATTACAGAAGGTCATAAGAAGAAAAAATTATCCTCAGTAGAAGAAGTTATAGAGATAGACAGCGAGAGTAGAGTTGGTGCAATCGAGGTAGTTAAAAAATATAATTAATCATGAGTATAATTTATACAATATTTGTTTTTATTTTAACAGTTAGCATTATAGTGACATTCCATGAATTTGGTCACTATATAGCCGCACGACTATGTGGTGTAAAAGTTCTAGAATTTTCTCTTGGATTCGGTAAAAAATTATTTGGAATCAGAATAGGTAAAGATGAAACTGAGTATAAAGTCTCTGCTCTGCCATTAGGTGGGTATGTGAAAATGCTAGATGAAAGGGAGGGCCAGGTAAAAGATTTTGAAAAAAATAGAGCCTTCAATAATCAAAGTTTAGCAAAAAGATTTATTATAGTATTTGCAGGTCCATTCTTTAATTTTATATTAGCTGTTTTTTTTTATTTCTTAATATTTATTGGTGGTTATAGTGGGTTTAAACCATCAGTTAGTTTTGTTGCCACTAATAGTATCGTTGAAGGTATTGGCATGGAACAAGACGACATTATTTATTCTGTAAATTCGATTAAAGTAAAAACATGGTCCGAAGTAACATTGCAAACAGTAAAATTTATCACTGATGAAAAAAATATAAATTTTGTGGTATTAAGGGGTGGCGATTTTTTCCCATTAAAAAAAATTGACTATAAGAAAATTTCGTTCGAAGAAACGAATATTTTGCAATATCTAGGTATATTAAATTTTACTAATAAATCTTTAAAAATAGGTCATGTTGAAAAAAATAGTCCTGCTGATCTCTCTGGTCTTCTAGTGGGCGATAAAATTATTTCCATAAACAACTCTATAGTGATTAACTGGAATGAAATAGTAAATATTATTAAAGTTAACCCAAGGCAAAGTTTAAAATTAAACATTCTGAGGGAGAATACTAGGAAAAATATTAATGTTACTCCGTCACTAATTACACATAATGGCTCAGAAATTGGTAGGCTTGGTATCAGCCCCTTAATTAACAATGACGAAGTCCTTAGAAATAAAGTGTATGTTAGATACAGTTCCACAGATAGCCTAAAATTTGCCATAATCAAGACATATGATTTCACTTTGATAACCTTTAACTTTATTATGAAATTGGTCAAAGGAGACGCTTCCGCAGACAGTATATCTGGCCCTGTAGGGATTGCTGGTTATGCAGCTGATTCTTTCAGTAGTGGATACACAAGTTTTTTAAGTTTATTAGCAATGCTGAGTATTAGTATAGGTATTTTAAATTTATTACCTATTCCTATGTTAGATGGAGGCCATTTAATGTATTATTTAGTAGAATTTATAACAAGAAAGCCAGTACCTGAAAGAGTTCAATTGATACTGCAGCAGGTAGGAATAACTTTTTTAATATTGCTTTCCTTTTTTGCTTTATACAACGATTTGATGAGAATGATGTGATGATTTTTTTAAAAAAAATATTTTTAGTTTTTTGTATTATTATTGTGTTTCAGAATTCTTATGCTGAAGAGAGTTTTGTTGTAGAGGATATAGTTTTGAAAGGACTCCAAAGAGTAGATGCTGGCTCGATGTATGCATATCTTCCTTTTGAAGTCGGTGATATTTTTGATACTTCGATGACACCGCAGATTATTAAAGCATTATTTAAATCAAAATTTTTTAACGACATTGTGATCAAGAGAGAAGGTAATACAATTGTTATTATTTTTGATGAGAGACCAACTATAGTAGACATAGAATTTGAAGGTATTGAAGGTATTGAGCCTGAGCAATTGGATAAAATTTTGGAGGCAGCAAATATAGCACCAGGAAGAATATATGATAGCTCAGTATTAGAAAGAATTAAGTCAGAATTACGAGAACAGAATTTTGCCAGAGGAATGTATAGCGCTGACATTACGATCAAAGAAACTTTGCTTCAGGATAATAGAGTTTTTTTAAATGTCTTGGTAAGAGAAGGTGTAAGGGCAAAGATTAAGCAAATAAAGATCACAGGAAACACTGAGTATTCTGACAAGAAATTAACAAAAGACTTTGAGACAGCCCTACCCAAGTGGTATATGTTTTGGTCTGATAGTGGTGTGTATTCCTCCCCAATGTTAACAGGCGATATTGAAGCTCTAGTTAGTTTTTATCAAAATAAAGGGTTTATGGATTTTATAATAGAATCTACCCAAGTAGCATTAAGTAAAAATAAAGAAGAAGTTTATATAACTATAAATATTAATGAAGGTGAGCAGTACGTTGTTAGTAAGATAAATGTAGCAGGGAAGTTAATAGTCCCTATAGAAGAAATTGCTGATCTAATAATTGTCACAACTGGAGAACACCTATCGAGAGAAAAAATTCTACAATCGTCAGATAGAATTAAAGAGAGATTAAGTGAAGAAGGATATGCTTTCGCAAGAATAAATCCAGTACCTGAAAAACAGAAAGGTAGTAATAAAGTGGTGGTTAATTTCTATATTGACCCAGGAAATAGAGCTTACGTAAGAAGAATAAATATTACAGGAAATGCAACAACTCAGGACGAGGTGTTTAGAAGAGAGCTTAGGCAGATGGAAGGTGGATGGTATTCAGCAAATGCTATAAAAATTTCAAAAACAAGGTTGCAAAGATTAAATTATGTAGATAACGTAAGGTTTGAAGAGGTGCAAGTACCTGGCTCAAGCAACCAAGTTGATTTAAATATAACGATTCAAGAAAAGCAATCTGGTAGCTTTAGTGTGGGGGCTGGGGTTGGAAGTGATGGGGTGGCATTAGATGTTGGAATATCACAAGATAATTTCTTAGGTTTTGGAAGCAAGGTAGCCTTTAATGTTAATACAGCTAAAACTACCACAGCATACGGATTTAGTTTTTATAACCCCTATCATAACCTAGATAGTGTTAGCAGAAGTTTTGGATTTAATTTACAAGAAACTAATACTGATAACACAAGCAAGCAGTCAAGTTATGAGTCAGACAGGACGGTCATAGACTACAACTATGGAATCCCAATGACTGAAAATAATCGATTTAGTTTAACTCTGAAATACCTTGGTTGGGATATCAGGACAACCACATCAAGCCCAACTGAAATTACTGATTTTATAGCGGCCAATGGCGATTCTTTTAAAAATTTCTCATTTAATATTGATTACTCTATAGATACGAGAGATAGATCAAATTTTACAACATCTGGTTTTGTAACTAGTTTAGGCACAGAGGTAATGGTTCCGGGAAGTGACTTAGAATACTATAAAATCTATTTTAGAACAGATTCCTTTTTTCAAATTAATAAAGAAAAAGATGTGGTTTTAAGGCTAAAAGGAACCACAAGATATGGACAGGGATATGGTGGTACAGACGGATTGCCATTTTATGATAAATTTAGGGCAGGCGGTAAGAAAACAGTTAGAGGATACGAGAGAAATAGTTTATCTCCGTTAGATTCAACAGGAAAAGCTATTGGGGGAGATTTTATGGTAGCAGGAACAGCTGAGATAATTTTCAAACCACCAGTAGAAATAAATGGACTGAGAACAGCCTTTTTTGCAGATTTCGGCAGAGCTTTTAAAGAATACGACGATTTTGCTTTTGGTGACCTAAAAGGGTCAGCAGGGTTATCCATTAAATGGATATCACCTTTTGGGGGTGTAAGCTTAAGCTGGAGTGTGCCAATAAATGATGAGCAAAGTGATAAAGTAGAAGGGTTTCAGTTCAACCTAGGCACTAATTAGTCTATAATCAACATTAGTAAAAATAATATCATAAGGGGAGTGTAGTGAAAAAATTTAAGAATATAGTGGTTTTTATGTTTGCAGTGATGGTAGTGAGTCCAATTTATGCAGCAGATTATAAAATAGGTTACGTAGATCTGTCAAAAATTTTAAATGAATCGCCTGCCGCAAAAGCAGCTCAAAAAAAACTTGAACAAGAGTTTTCTCCTAGAAATAAGCAGTTAGAGGCGCAAGCTAAAAAATTGAACTCAAAAAGAGAAAAACTACAAAAAGAAGCAGAGCTAATGTCCGGCGACCAAATAGAGTCACTTAAAAGAAAAATTGTCAAATCAGAAAGAGATCTTCAGAGGGATGCAAAGGAAGCTCAAGAAGACTTTAAATTAAGAAGAAGGGATGAATTGGGAAAAATAGAGAATAGACTGAAAGAAGTAATACTTTCTATAGCAGAAGGCGGCTCCTATGACATGATTTTTACTAATTCTGATGTAACTTATGCTAGTGATAAGTCGGGTATAAATATCACGGACAAAGTTTTAAAGAAATTTAATTCAAAATAAAATTCTGTGAATTATACTGTAAAACAAGTATCAGAATTATTTAACGTAGAATACATTGGTGACGGTGACTACTGTTTCAACAGTGTTTCGAGTCTTATAAATGCCAGTAAAAATAGCGTTACATTTCTTGCGAAAAAAAATTTTCTAAAGTTATTAGATACAACTGAATCCCGTGTTACGGTGACATCAAAAAAATTCTCAATGTCATGCAAGCACAATGTAATTGTAAGCGAAAATCCTTATTTGCTATTTGCTAAAATATCTCAGTTATTGAATAACAAAAAAAAATTAAATTATGCTGTTCATGATTCAGCGGTATGCCAGACTAAGAATTTAGGTGGTAAATTATGTATTGGTCCTAATGTTGTCATTGGTAAGAATGTTATATTAGGGGATAACTCATTCATTGGCGCAAACTCCTATATTGGTGATAATGTAAAAATAGGCTTAAACGCATATATAAATCCAAACGTAACATTATATGACAATATAAAAATAGGAGATAATGTCATTCTTCATTCTGGAGTCGTGATTGGGGCTGATGGGTTTGGATATGCTAGTGAAGGAAAATCCTGGGTCAAGATACCTCAAGTTGGGAGTGTTGAAATCGGAAATAACGTAGAGATTGGTGCGAATACATCCATAGACAGAGGTGCTTTAGACAATACTATAATTGGTAATGGGGTTAAAATAGACAATCAAGTACTGATTGCACATAATGTACGTATTGGTAATAATACTGGAATTGCGGGGTGTGTAGGCATAGCTGGCAGCGCAATAATAGGAGAAAATTGTACTATAGGTGGTGGGGCAGGAATACAAGGACATATTGAGATTTGTGATAACACTTACATAACTGGCATGGCTAAAGTTGCATGCGACATAAAAGAAGCAGGTGTATATTCGTCTGGCACTCCGTTAATGTTGAATAAATTATGGTTAAAAAATGCTGCAAGATTTAAAAAATTAAACGAATTTTTTTTAAAAAACAATAATAAAGATAAATAAGGAAGGGGTAGCTACATTGAAAACACATGGTGATATTTTAGAGATAATGAATCTCCTTCCACACAGATATCCTTTTCTGCTGGTTGATAAAATTTTAAAATTTGAAGACGGAAAATCTATAGAGGCTATTAAAAATGTTAGTTTTAATGAGCCTTTTTTTAATGGTCATTTCCCTGGTTATCCAGTTATGCCAGGAGTTCTAATTTTAGAAGCATTAGCTCAAGCATCTGGACTATTGGCTTTTAAAACCCCAAGCTTATGCCCTCCTAATGAAAGCTTATATTTATTTGTCGGCATAGATAAAGCAAGGTTTAAAAAACCTGTTGTACCAGGAGATCAGCTTGTACTAAAAGTAGAAATGAAAAAAAGCAAAGGCGGTTTTGCTGTTTTTGCAGCGTCAGCAACTGTAGATCAAGAAGTTGCAGCTTATGCTGAAATAATGTGTGGCTTTAAAGAGTTGCCAGAAAAACTATAAGGTGATCAAGTTGTCTAAAATACATTCTACAGCAATAATACATCAATCATGCGACATAGATCCTTCTGTTGAGATAGGAGCATACTCTATAATAGGGAAAAATGTTTCAATAGACGAAAATACTGTAATTGGACCCCATGTAGTTATAACAAGTGATTGCGATATTGGTAAAGATAATAAAATTTATCAGTTTTCTTCAATCTCAGAAATACCACAAGATAAAAAATATAATGGAGAACATTGTAAGTTAATTATAGGTTCTGGAAATACGATAAGAGAATACTGCACTATTAATCGTGGAACAGAAGCTGGAGGAAACTCAATTACAAGAGTAGGAGATAATAACTGGATAATGGCATACGTCCATATAGCTCATGACTGTGTAATAGGGAATAATAATATCATGTCAAACGCGACTTCTTTAGCAGGACATGTGGAAATGGGAAATAATATTGTTTTAGCGGGATACGTATTAGTGCATCAATTTTGCAGAATAGGAGATTATGCGTTTGCAGGAATGGGGGCAGCATTGAATCAAGACTTACCACCATATCTCTTAGCTACAGGAAGCTTTGCCAAAACACATGGATTAAATAGAGAGGGGCTAAGAAGAAATGATTTTGATCAAAAAACAATTAATGCACTTCATAAAGCTTATAAATTAATATTTCGTTCAAGCAATAACCCAACCAACACAAATGAATTAGATAATTTAAGTAGAGATAATAAAGAAGTTTTTAATTTACTAAATTTTATAGAAAAGAGCGAAAGAGGTGTCATACAGTCATCAAAACAAGACTAGCTAAATTTATAATAAATTTAAAATTAAATCGTTGATATTAATTTTAGCGTTATCTCCTAATAATTTTTTTTCTATAAGGCTTTCATTTTTTATTAAATTATTTTTATAACTTTCGTTATTAATAATTTTCTCTATCTCTGCTGATATTTTTTCAGAAGAGGCATCTTTTTGAATAAATTCCTCAACAGCTTTTTTGTTTAGAACAATATTAACAAGAGATATAAATTTTGTTTTGACTAAACGTTTCACAAGAAAATATGTAATATTAGATAACTTGTAAAACACGCACATTGGAACTTTTTTAAGTGCAATCTGTAAAGTTATTGTACCTGATGCGGCAGCTGCAATCTTACACATGTCTATCGTTTCATAAATATCTTCGTTTGTAACAACAGAAACATAATTTTTTTTGGAAAAACACTCTTGAAAAATTTTATTATCAATATTACTTGATCTAGAGACAAGAAACTTTTCTTCAGGATATTTCTTATGAAGAATTTCAATTGCTTGGTTAATTATAGGAATATGTTTTTTAACTTCATTCATTCTACTTCCTGGAAAAAATCCAATATAATTTTTATTAGAAGCATAGTGCTTTGAATAATTATTATCCTCTACTAGCGGGTGACCAACATAATATGAATTAATTCCTAAATTCTCATAATATTTATTTTCAAAAGGAAATATTACTGCCATTACGTCAATATAATTTTTTATATTTTTAATACGTTTCTCTCTCCAGGCCCAAACTTGCGGACTAATATAAAAAAGAACTTTTATTCCATTTGATTTTGCGTATTTTGCAAGCTTCATATTGAACTCTTGATAATCAATTAAGACTAATAAATCAGGTTTAACAGTAGATATTGATTTTTTCATAATATTCAGAGACTTTAACAATTTTGGATATACTTTTATAATTTCTAAAAAACCCATCACTGATAAATCAGAAGAGTCTAGTATCATTGTAGCGCTTGTTTTTTTCATACGACTAGAACCCATGCCGTAGAAATGTAAATTCTTTTTATGAGAGAGTTTATTGATTATATTTGATGCGTACATATCACCAGACTCCTCTCCAGCTACAATCATAATTTTTTTAACCGATGTCATGATATGTTTCGAATTACATTGCACACCTTTAAGGCATCTTTTTCAGATAGAAAAGGGTGTATTGGAAGGGATAAGCATGTATTAGATAAGTAATTAGAGTTCTCAAATACCTCATGCTCGTTGTATATGTTCTTATAAGCGTTTTGTTTTTCTAGAGAAATTGGATAATAAATAGCTGATCCTATATTATTTTTTTCTAGTTCAATCTTGATTTTTTCTCTAATCCTGGAGTTAATAGTGTATTGATGATAAACATGATTTCCATTTTTTATAACTTTAGGAATAGTAAGGAAATCTAAGTTTGATAGATTTTCATTGTAGACATCAGCAATTTTTTGTCTCATTAAATTAAAACGATCAATATGCTTCATTTTAACATTTAATATAGCTGCTTGAATTTCATCTAATCTACTATTATAACCAATAATATCATGGTGGTACCTTTTCGAGCTTCCATGATTTCTTAATTTTATAATCATATTAAATAACTCTTCTGAATTTGTAGTGACCATTCCTCCATCACCATAGCAACCTAAATTTTTTGTTGGGTAAAAACTAAAGCAACCCATGTCACCTATACTTCCAGCTCTTTTGTGATTAATCCCAGATCCGAAGCTTTGAGCGCAATCCTCTACTATTTTGATTGAATTATTATTAATACTTTTTTTCAAAATTTCGACATTAACTGGATTTCCAAAAAGATGTACGGGCAGAATAGCTTTCGTATTTTTTGTAATTTTTTTTAAAATTTGCTCCTCACTAATATTGTATGTATTTAAATCAATATCAGCAAACACTGGCTTTGCACCAACATACATTATAGCCTCTAGAGTTGATATGAAAGTAAAAGGTGTTGTGATAACCTCATCCCCTTTTCTAATTCCCAAAGCTCTTAGCGCAAAATGTAGAGCGTCAGTCCCTGAATTACAAGATATGGCATATTTCACACCAATATAATTTGCGATGTTACTTTCAATTAATTTAACATTTTCACCGCCTATAAAGTTAGCCTTTGTGAATACGGTTTTTAACTCGCTTTGAATTTCATTTTCAAGAAAGGCATATTCTTTTTTTAAGTCAAATTGCTGTATCATTTTTTTATTAATTTAGAGATTTTGATAGCGTATTGTAATGCATTTATACCATCTAGTGCAGTAACTATTGGTTTTTTATTATTCTTTATACAGTTTACAAAGCTTATAATTTCATCATTTAGCGGATCATTTTTAAGGAAATTATCTTTGCTTTTTTCTATAGCTTTAGTTTTATCAACTTTTGTAGTTTTGTAAGAATCTAGAGAGCAGCTCTGAAAGTCGAGGGAAAAATAGGCGTTTTTTTGAAATAAACGCATTTTTCTTTCAATTTTATCACTGATCCTGCTTGCGGTAAGGTTACATACACAGTTATTTTCAAAAGTTATCCTCGCATGAGCTATATCAATAGTTTTAGTTAAAACGCTAATACCATTTGCCTGGATGCTTTTCACTTTGGATTTATTCAATGAAAGAATAATATCTAAGTCATGAATCATTAGATCCATAATAACATCCACTTCCGTACCTCTGATCTTAAATGGAGATATCCTATTACATTCAATAAATAAGGGGCTTTTAACTTTATTTTTTAGTGCCACAAAAGCCTTATTAAATCTTTCTAAATGACCAATTTGTAGAATAATATTTTTCTTCTTAGATAGCTTTTCAAGTTTTTTTGCCTCTAGTGTATTGCTAGCAAAAGGTTTTTCGATTAAAACATGTTTGCCATTTTCAATAAAATACTTCGCTATCTTATAATGTAGATTAGTCGGGACAACTATGCTTACAGCATCAACAATATCCACGATACTTGTGTAATCCAAATAAAAGTCAACGCCAATTTTTTTTGCTATCTCAGCGCCTCTAGATTCATTAATGTCAACTATGCCTATTAAATCAACATTTTTATTGGCTTTATATTTTTGTGCGTGGAATTCACCAAGATAACCAAT
>ENA-OSJC01002527-OSJC01002527.1-marine-metagenome-genome-assembly--contig:-NODE-2527-length-13738-cov-3.544689_pt1 | contig 13738 bp, 13 predicted proteins | sample MGYA00237885_ERZ534234 | MGnify/ENA primary metagenome ERZ534234 (study PRJEB26413, sample SAMN06343907) | marine metagenome | isolation source: coastal waters | place: Atlantic Ocean: West Antarctic... | reverse complement strand
TGGCAGAGATATGGCAACATACAGATGGAGATTACCCATCAGATGAAGAAGACATTATTAGGATTCAAGACGATTTTGGAAGATAAAAAAAACAAATGAGTAAGAAAGAAGGAATGATTGTATCTGGTTATTTTAATCCAATACATAAAGGTCATGTAGAGTATTTTAACAAGGCAAAAGCAATGGCTGATGAATTGTTTGTGATTGTAAATAACGATGATCAAAGAGGATTAAAAGGATCTAAAGAATTTCAAAAAGAAGAAGAACGAGTTTTTATTGTCTCTAATATAAAATCTGTAGATCACTGTATCTTATCAATTGATAAAGACAGAACTGTTTGTAGAACCATTGAAAAGATTGCGATAGAATAACAATTTAAGAATTACAATTTAACAAGCTATTATATATAAATATACGTTATTTTTTTGTAATAAAAAAGTTAATTAACTAATTTTCAAGTAGTTAAATCAATTTATTTTTGGAGACTACGGACTGTAGTCTCTCTCAAAATAGCAGTTTATTGTTCTTCTACATAACTAGTAGCAAAATATCCTTTTTGATGCTATAGATAATTATTTGATTTGTTGTAACTCAACTTTCAATAGTTTTATACCCTTTACCTAAATTTCAAATTTTTATACTTAGAAACATTTTATCATGTTATATTTGTATCTTATTAATATACAAACACAATGGGTACCCTACAATTATTTAAAAAAATATCATCAGCATTTATTATTATTGGATTACTTCAATCTTGCGTTTCCAAAAAACATATGCTTTATCTGCAAGATGTAGATACTGTAAACAGTCAAGAAGTATCATACAACAATCACACCCTGCAGGTAGATGATATTTTAAAAATATCGGTTGGGGCATTAGTGCCGGAGGCCGCATTGCCTTACAATAATATAACCGGTGGTAGTGTTGTTGCCAACAACATTGATGTTATGAAGCTAGATGGCTATCTAGTATCTCAAAATAGTACTATAAACTTCCCTGTACTAGGAGAACTTTCTGTAAAAGGAAAAACTACCCAAGATCTAGAAAATGATATTAAAAAACTATTGGTAGATGGTGGCTATTTAAAAAAACCAAATGTTACAGTACGTCTTTTAAACGCCAAGTTTACTATTTTGGGTGAGGTACAACAGCCTGGCACCTTTTCTTTTACAGAAAATAACATAAGTTTATTGCAGGCACTTGGCCTAGCTGGAGATTTAACTATTAACGGTAGTAGAGAAGATATAATGGTGCTTAGATATGTAGACGGGGTGCAAACCACTGCGCGTATTAATCTAACCTCTGCAAGCTTTTTAAAAGGGCCTTACCAAATGATAAAACCCAATGATGTGATTGTAGTAAAACCAAATAGCGCTAAAATAAGTAGTGCAGGTTATGTAGGTAACCTATCAGCAATACTTGGTATTGCCTCGATTTTATTAACATCTATCGTACTTTTAACAAGATAAACATGCAAGACAATTTTAAAGACCAGACTTACCTCCAAGAGGAAGATGCTATAGATATTAAAAAAGAGGCTGGCTACTACCTATTTTTTTGGCCATATTTTATTGCCGGTATTACAATAGCAATAGTATCTGCTTTTTTGTATTTAAAAACAGCAGACCGCATTTACACCTCCAGCGCTCAATTACAAATTAAAAAACCAGCAGAAGATGCTGCCTCGTTTTTAACGGGAGGGGTGGAGTTTTTTGGCTTTGACCAAGTAAATGTAGAGAATGATATTGCAGTACTAACCTCTCAGCATATTTTAAACCAAGTGGTAACACGTCTAGATTTACAAACTAAGATATATACCGTAGGTAGGGTAAATGCCCAGTTAAGATTTAACGATGAGTATGCTCGGTTTGTTAATTTAAAAGCACCAAATGAGTACCTATATTGGGATGTAGAAATAGCAAATCAAAAAGCATCCTTTACTCAAGATACGTTAAGTTTTAGTATCAATAAAGGGGAGGTTTTTAGCTATGAAGAATCCGAGATTACATTACACGACTCTTTATATCTTCAAGATCAAACTCTTATTATAGAAAAATATCCTTTAAACGATGCGGTTGCAGAGTTAAGATTTAATTTAACAGCAACTGCGGCCTCCAAACAAGGAGAAATTATAGATTTAAATTTTGAGGGTGTCAATAAAATACGTAATGAGGCTGTTTTAAATACCGTGATGCAGGTAATGCAGGATGACCAGGTAGTAGACAAACGCTTAATATCTGAGGTAAGTCTCGCTTTTATTAATGATAGGCTAGATGGTCTTACAAAAAGCATAGATACATTATCTCAAAACACTATAGCCTACCAAATGGAAAATGGTATTTTTGATCCAGCAGCTCAAACTGGTAATGCGCTGGCTAATATTATAAAAGGTCAAGAAGAGGCCTTTAGCATTAGCATACAGCTAGAAATTGCCAAGGCCCTGCTAGAAAAATTAGAAGGCCAGGCTAGCTATCAAATACTGCCTGCCAATATTGGTATAGACAACCAGAGTGTTAATACCCTAGTAAGCTCTTACAACACGGTAGTAACCCAGCGCAATAATTTACTAATTAGTACTACTACCAAAAGCCCTGTGGTGATGCAGCTTTCTAGCCAGCTAGATAATGCAAAAGCGGCCATTGTTGTAGGTGTTAATAGATATATAGAAAGCCTAGAAACATTACTGGCTGGCTTTAAAAACATGGAGGCTACAACCAAAGGGATTGTTGCCGGCCTGCCCAGTAAAGAAAACACCTTACGAGCCTATGCTAGAGATTTTAAAATTGTAGAGGAACTCTATGTGTTTTTACTGGAGCGTAAAGAAGAGGCGTCTATAAGTTACATTTCTGCCCTGCCAAATATTAAATTATTAAGCTACGGGGTTTCTTCTAATGCCGCTATATTCCCTAAAGTAAAAATTATATACCTAGGGGCTCTTTTGCTAGGTCTTATCATTCCTTTTGGTGTATTCTTTTTATTAAAAATGCTAGACACAAAAATTAATACCAGAGATGATCTTGAAGCTGGTTTAAAAGGAATTACGGTACTAGGAGAAATGCCCCTTGCAGAAAACGATACAGATGATACTGGTAGAAGCCTTACTGCAGAATCTGCAAGAGTGTTGCGTTCTGGACTGAGTTTTCAATTACAAACAGACAAAACCAACGTTATTTGTGTTACCTCCACCATTAAAGGAGAAGGGAAGTCTTTTGTGTCTCACAATCTGGCACTAAGTTATAGCGCACTGGGTAAAAAAGTACTTATAGTTGGGGGAGATTTAAGAAACCCTCAATTACACAAGTTTCTAGGCCAAAAAAGAGAAAATATAGGGCTTACTACTTATTTAAGCAACGAGAACTTTAATGATATAGCTTCTTTAATTACAAAGGCTATTATACCTGGAGGTCTAGATTACTTGCTTACAGGTGCGATACCGCCAAACCCATCAGAGCTATTAATGCGCCCCCGCTTTAAAGAGCTTCTAGAGGTGTTAAAACAAAGCTATGACATGATACTTATAGATTCTGCTCCCTTGCTACTGGTGAGTGATACTACGGCTATTTTGCCACTTTGTGATTCGGTGGTGTATGTAACCAGATCTCAATACTCAGAGAAAAAGACATTTTCTTTTATATTAAATATGCAACAAAGAGAAAACGTTCCACCTTTTGGTATGGTACTTAATGGCATGAGAGCAGGCGCCGCCACTGGTACAAACTATGGCTATAAATATCGTTATAGTTACGGCTATGGCTACTCTTATAATTATGGCTATGGCTATGGTTATGGTAGTGATGAGGATACAGAGAGTTAGAACAATTATAAGCATAATAAAAAAACCACCCAATTGGGTGGTTTTTTTTATGCTATTTTTTTAAGAAAACTCCTTGAGTTGAAACTCTCGTATCTTCTCCCATTGTATCCCTTGTTTTTTAGAGAGGCTTAATTTTTGAAGGTTTTTTAAATGTTGCGGGGTATGTGCATCTGTGGCTACAAAGTCATACAACCCTTCTTTTAAGAGTTTTTCTGCTTTTTGTTTTACCTGTGGCCCGTAATGCCCTAAAAGCGCAAGCGCATTTAATTGCAGATAAAACCCTTTGTTTTTTAACTCCTTGTACTCTCTTATAGTATGTATTGAGTGGTAGCGCTCTGGATGCGCTAAAATAGGAGTAATGTTATTTTGTAGAAGGCTAAAACCAGCCTCCACTAGCAATGTGGTTTCTGAGAAAAAATTGATTTCTACAAGAATGTATTCATCTTTTAAAAGCAAAGTAGGCATGCTGGTTTGCAAGTTTTTCATGAAAACTTCATCTATCATGTACTCTGCCGCGTAAGAGTGTACCTTTGGGCCATCTACTTTTAAAGTTTCAGTAGTTAATAGATCAAAAGCATTTTTAATAGTAGTAGGGGTGTTTGGGTACAAATCTTGGTATACATGAGGCGTGGCTATAACGCTTGTAATGCCAAGAGCATCAAATTTTTCTAGCATCTTTAAAGACATGCCAACACTTTTACTGCCATCGTCTATACCAGGCAAAAGGTGATTATGTATATCACAAAGGCCTTCAAATAGGGGCTTTTTATGTTTTGTAAAAAAATCAAACATAGGGTACTATTGCATTAGTTTAAAAACAAAAATACAATATATTATAGCAATGGTATTTTTGTAGCTAGCTTATTTCAATCTATATTTGCTTTTGTGATTTTTGTTTTATTAAAGCATAAAAAACAGTGCAATTATGAAAAAGTATATACTTCTATTTTTACTATGTTTTATAAGTGTATGTTCTTTAAAGAGCCAGCCTAAAGACTTGCAGTATGCCATAAAGACTAGCGCCGGTCTCTCTAGTGATACCACCTTGCCTTTTTGGCTAGTTGCAAACCAGTATGGTAGTGTTCCAGATAGTGATTACGGCCTTTTAAACACCAGTGTTTTTAAAACCTTTGATACCCCAGAGACCTTGTTTGATATTTCTTATAAAGTAAGTGCCACTGGTTTTATGGCCCAAGAAAACAAACTGCTAGTAAATGAGCTGTACCTTAGTGTTAGATTTAAAAACATACTGCTAGATATAGGCGCCAAAAACGATGCTATAGCCTGGCATAATTTATCCTCCTCTAACGGGAGTATTATAAAATCAATCAATGCTAGGGCAATGCCCGGGATAAACATTAAAACCAATGATTTTATAAAATTGCTTTTTGCGAAAAAATGGCTTAGCGTTAAAGGAAATTTTGCTCATTATTTTATGGATGATACCAGGTTTGTAGACAATACCAACCTGCATCATAAAAGCTTGCATATAAAGTCTAGGCTAAGCCCAACTTTTGAGATAATAGCAGGTTTAGATCATTACGCCCAGTGGGGAGGCACCTCTCCACAGTATGGAGCGCAACCTAGCTCACTCTCAGATTATATTAAAGTGGTTTTTGGCGCAGAGGGTGGAGATACTGCAACAGCAAATGATCAATTTAACGCCCTGGGGAATCATGTAGGAGCCTATATATTGCAATTTAACTACAAGGGCCACAAGGCAAATTACAACTTTTATTATTCCCACCCCTTTGAGGACACCTCTGGCAGAGAGATGACCAACTGGCAAGATGGTTTGTATGGCTTTTTTGTAGACTTTAAAAAGCAAAAAGCGCCTATAACGCATGTATTAGCAGAGTTTACCTACACAAAAAACATGAGTAATATACCTGTATCTATTAGCGGTCCAGATAATTATTTTAACAACGGTATCTACAAATCTGGTTGGACCTACCAAGGCAACACCATAGGCTCTCCCTATTTTACGCCAAAACCAAAAGATACAGATGGTATTACAAGCGGCGTAATAGTAGGTGATAATAGGTTTACAGCCATTAATATTGGCGCCAATGGCTATCTAAAATGGGTGCCTTATAGAGTACTTTTAAGCCACACCACTTATTATGGCTGGTTTGGCCAGGAGTATGATCCTAACCCTTACCAGTTTTCTGGAATCTTAGATATAGTGATTCCACAAGATAAGTTTAACCTACCTTTTGATGTTGCTGCAAGTTTTGCTTTTGACGCAGGCACGTATAGACCCCAAAATTTTGGCGTTTTTCTAAGCATTAAAAAAACAGGTAGTTTTTAAAAAAGGGTTCTATTTTAATAGCCTGAGTTTTTAATCTTCTAAGGCTCTTTTCTACTATCTTTGCTAGCTTATGAGTACACTAGTGCAAATTTCTGTTTTACCTTCTCAGCAAGAAGATGAGCCCTTTATAAAAGAGCTTGCTTTAACAAAGGCTAAACTATATGCCAATGATATAAGCCAGTGGCGCATACGTAAAAGATCTATAGATGCTAGACGGGTACCTATAAAAATAAATTTGCAAGTAGAGTTTTGGCTCCAAAACGAGCAAAAAGAAACTATCCCGGCTTTTATAGCCCAAGAGGTTTCTGGTAAAAAAGAAATAGCCATCATTGGCGCCGGCCCTGCCGGTTTGTATGCCGCACTCAGAGCCATTGAAGCCGGCCTTAAACCTATTGTTTTTGAGAGGGGTAAAGATGTAAGAGCGCGCCGTAGAGATTTGGCCATTATAAACAAAGAGCAAACTGTAAATCCAGAGTCTAATTACTGCTTTGGAGAGGGCGGAGCAGGCACCTACAGCGATGGTAAATTATATACAAGAAGCAAAAAAAGAGGCAATGTGTTAAAAGCCATAGAATGGTTTGTACATTTTGGAGCAGATCCAGACATACTAGTAGATGCCCACCCGCACATAGGCACCAATAAATTACCTAAAATTATCACCGCCATGCGAGAGGCTATTATTGCCGCAGGAGGACAGGTACATTTTAATGCTAAAATGACCGATATTATTGTTAAGGATAATACCATTACCGGGCTTCAAATTAATGAAAAAGACACCCATTATTTTTCTGAGCTTATTTTAGCTACTGGACACTCTGCTAGAGATATCTTTTATTTACTACATAAAAAAAATATTACCATAGAGGCCAAGCCCTTTGCCCTTGGAGTTAGGGTAGAGCATCAACAAGAATTAATAGATACCATACAATACCACGGCGATGGAGAAAACCCATACCTGCCACCAGCCTCCTACGCCTTGGTAGAACAAGTAGACGGGCTAGGAGTGTACTCTTTTTGTATGTGTCCTGGAGGTATTATAGCGCCTTGTGCCACCAGCCAGCAGGAAGTGGTAACCAATGGCTGGAGCCCTAGTAAACGTAATAACCCCTATGCCAATTCTGGCATTGTGGTGAGTGTGAGCCCTCAAGATTTGCCAAATTACACTCCAGGCAATCCCTTTGTGTGTTTAGAGTTTCAGCAGGAAGTAGAAAAGACTTGCTGGGAGGCTGCCGGTAAAACCCAGCGGGTACCTGCCCAAAGAATGGTAGATTTTGTAGATGGGGTACTTTCAAAAGATTTCCCAAAAACCTCCTACCAACCAGGTATTGTTTCTGTAGATTTAAACGCCGTTTTACCCAAACTAATAACCAGGCGCCTAAAAAAAGCCTTTGTTGCTTTTGGTAAAAAGATGAGCGGCTATTACACCAACCAGGCCGTATTACATGCCCCAGAGAGTAGAACCTCCTCACCGGTGCTAATACCACGCCATAAAGATACCTTGGAGCATGTAGACATAAAAGGCCTATATCCCTGCGGAGAGGGCGCAGGATACGCCGGCGGTATTATATCTGCAGCTATAGATGGTATTAACTGTGTAGACGCAATTATAGAAAAGCTAAAAGTTTCTTAAAATTTATATTAGCTTGTAGCTAAGGCTAAGGTTATGCTATCTTTACTAATATTAACTTATGTCCCTTGATTAAAGATTCTATCATTACTTTTTTATGGAGTATATCACCATTTGGAGAGGCCAAAGTAGGTATCCCTTATGGTATTTTTCATGACTTAAATATCTTTTGGGTATTGTTTATTTCTATTTTTGCTAATATTTTGGTGTTTCCTATTATGATGTTTTTCTTAGAACACATCAATCGCAATCTTTTAAGGTGGCATGGCTACAAAAAAATGGCAATTTGGATTGCCAGAAGAGCCAAAGTAGGCTCTGGAGATAAAATTAAAAAATATGGCTTTTGGGGACTCATATTTTTTGTGATGATTCCCTTTCCTGGTACAGGAGTATATGCAGGTAGTATTGCAGGGTATATTTTTAAAATAGAGACCAAAACTGCTTTTAAAGCAAATGCAATTGGTATTATTATCTCCTCTGTTATTGTTTGGGGCACCACACTGTTTGCTAAAGGTATTGCCTAATAGCTCGTTATTGCTTGTTTATTTTTTCTTGTAATGCTTTTAGTTTTTCTTTTCTAGCTAATTTTTCGTTGGCTAGTTTATTCTTTTTTTGAGCCATAAGCCTAGCGTGCTTGGCCTTGTTTTTAGTGTTTTTGGCATTTCCTTTTTTTGACATACTCGTACTAATTGTCTTTTAAAATGTATTTATTATCTTTTTAGGTACCTAAAAAACACACCCTGCAAATATATCAAAACAATTAATGATAATTTTTATCGTTTAAATTAAGTTAATTAGATATTTTTGATATTCCCCAAAAAACATCTGGATGTTTTTTAACTTATATGCTATACATGAAAAACCTCATTTTTTCCCTACTTATTTGTTGCTCTTTTACTGCTGTTGCACAAAATGACAATTTTAATAAATTTTCTCTAGAAACCTCCTTTGGTTTAAGTTATCCAATAGCGCCAACTAGTTTTTCTAGACCCATTTTTGAAGGCGTTGGCGCTAGTGATTTTGCAGGCCCAAAACACTTTGATATTGGCGCCAGATACATGGTTTCTGAGCTCTACGGGTTTAAATTAAGCTATGCTTATGATCGGTTTCAATATGACGGCTCTAGCTTGGCATCTAGTTTTTATAGAATGTCACTAGAGGCAGTCTTTAACGTCTCTGAGCTTTTTAATATTCGGTTTAATAGAAGAGGAACCTTCCAGATACAACTTCATGGAGGCCTTGGTGGTACTTTTGCTACCTCAAAAACCCAAACAGGGATAGACCGTATAGGAAACATCATACTTGGTGTAAGACCTATGTTTAGAATATCTAGAGGCCTTGCCCTTACCACAGATCTTAGCTACATTGTTAATTTTAAACAGCATTATGATTATGCGGGTAGAAGTTTTTCTTCTACCACTCCAGAAGGTCTAGTGGGAGGGTATGCAAACTTCTCTGTGGGGTTAAACTTTAATCTTGGAGATAGAGCCGTACACGCAGATTTTTATTAATCTTTAAATAAAAACTGTTTTTATTTACCAATACAGAAATTGGCAAAGATGTTACCCAGCAAATCATCGTTGGTAATCTCACCGGTAATCTCACCAAAATAATACAAGGCTTGTCTTATATCTATGGCCATAAGATCTCCGCTTAGCCCTGCGTCAATACCTTCTTGCACCCTATTAATTTCTTCTAATGCTTTTAAAAGCGCATCATAATGCCTGGTATTGGTAACTATGGTTTGATTGTTTTTAAGTGCTCCAGTATTTACAAATTCTAGCAAAGAGGTTTTTAAATCTTCAACACCCTGGCCCGTTTTTGCTGCAATTAATTGCAGGGATTCTATGCTGTCTTTTAACTGTGTTTTTTCTTTACTAGTTATAGTGTCTGCCTTATTAGCAACTACTATTAAGGCTTTTTGAGGATATTTATTTTTAATTTTACCTATCTCAATTTGTAAATTTGCTATGGTTTTTTCGCCAGATAATAATCTGGAGCTGTCTATTAAAAAAACAACTACCTGCGCCTGGTCTATCTTCTCAAATGTTTTTTTAATACCAAGGCCCTCTATGGTGTCTGTGGTTTCTCTAATTCCTGCGGTATCTATAAACCTAAAGGCAATACCTCCAATGCTTATTTCATCTTCTATGGAGTCTCTGGTGGTTCCGGCAATGTCACTCACGATGGCGCGCTGCTCGTTTAAAAGGGCGTTTAAAAGGGTAGATTTACCAACATTAGGCTCTCCAACAATGGCTACAGGTATCCCATTTTTTAAAACATTTCCTGTTGCAAATGAATCAATAAGGCGTTTTAATACAAAGGAGATTTTAGTAATTAATTTTTGAAAATCATCTCTGTTGGCAAAAGCAACGTCTTCTTCAGCAAAATCTAGCTCTAGCTCAATGAGTGAGGCAAAATTTAAAAGCTCCTCTCTAAGGGCTGCTATCTCTGATGAAAACCCGCCTCGCATTTGTTGTATGGCCAACTGATGGCTAGCAGCACTATCACTAGAGATAAGATCTGCAACTGCCTCTGCTTGGCTTAAATCCATCTTACCGTTTAAAAAACTACGCAAGGTAAACTCACCAGGGGTTGCCATTCTAGCATTTTTACGCAAACATAGTTGGATGATTTCTTGTTGTATATAAGAGCTGCCATGACATGAAAACTCAACAGTGTCTTCTCCGGTATAGCTATTTGGGTTTTTAAATACCGTAGCTAGCACTTCATCCAAAATCCTGCTACCATCTTTAATATGGCCCAAATGTACCGTATGTGTTTTTTGCTTTTTAAGTTCTTTACCAGATACAGATTCAAAGATCTGGGTTGCAATACTAATTGCCTTTTCCCCAGATAGTCTAATCACTGCTATAGCACCTGCGCCAGATGGTGTTGCTAATGCTACTATAGTGTCATGATGTGTCATAGATATATTGGGTGTGTGCTAATTTGTATGCAAAAATAAACATTTATGTTAGAGTATACCTAACATTGCAGGGCAGTGTAACATTTATACTAAAATAGCTACTAATACTATAAATTTTATAGCATGACCCAGCAAAAACCAAATAGCAACCCCCTGGTTAAAAGTATCCTTATTTTTTTAGGAGTCTCTATAGCCGCCTATGGTATTACCACCCTTTTAATTAACTATGTATTTTAATTTTTATGCAGCCCTACAGTCAAGATGTTAAAAAAGTAGACAACAACCTACTTGTGGCAACCCACTTATGCCAACTCTTAACCTATATCTCTGGTTTTGGGGGTCTTGTGGTGCCCCTTATTTTATGGCTCACCCAAAAAGATAAAGTTGCTAGTATGGACATTCAAGGAAAACAAATTGTAAACTTTCAATTAAGCCTTATTGTGTATTGCATCTTATCCATACCCTTGATCTTTGTTTTTGGCCTTGGCATACTCACACTTATTGCCATTAGTATACTTAGTGTAGCAATTCCTGTTGTAAATGCAATAAAGGTATCTAAGTACCAGCCACCTGTATATTTTATGAATATTACATTTATCAAATAATCAGTTTTTTAAAACAAAAAAAGTCTCGCGGTTTGCGAGACTTTTTTTGTTTTAAAATTTAATTTCTAGCTGTTTAACATCACTGGCATCACTAGCATTGTTACAAGTTCTCCTTGATCTAGGCCATCTACAGGCGTTAAAATCCCAGCGCGGTTAGGAAGACTCATCTCCAGAGATACATCCTGGCTGGTAAGGTTATTTAGCATTTCTGTTAAAAAACGAGAGTTAAAGCCAATTTGCATGTCATCACCTTGGTAATCACAGGTGAGGCGCTCTTCTGCTTTGTTGCTGTAATCTATATCTTCCGCAGAGATGTTTAACTCTGCTCCAGCTATCTTTAAACGTATTTGATGGGTGGTCTTGTTCGAGAAAATAGAAACACGACGTACCGAGTTTAAAAACAAATTGCGATCTATGCTTAATTTGTTTGGATTTTCTTTTGGGATTACCGCTTCATAATTTGGATACTTACCATCTATAAGGCGGCAAATTAATACTGTCTGGTCAAAGGTGAATTTTGCATTGCTATCATTGTACTCTATGGTAACCTCTTGCTCACTACCTGCCAGGATGCTCTTTAATAAATTTAAAGGCTTTTTAGGCATGATAAACTCTGCGCTTTGAGAGGCTGCAACGTCTGTACGAGTGTATTTTACTAATTTATGAGCATCTGTAGCTACAAAGGTTAACCCTTCTGTAGAGAACTGGAAAAACACGCCACTCATCACAGGGCGCAGGTCATCATTTCCACTAGCAAAAATTGTTTTGCTAATGGCAGTAGCCAAAATATCTCCTTGCAATACCGTAGATGATGGGTCTTTGAGCTCAATGGTGCTAGGAAACTCATCTCCTGGTGCATAGGCAAGTGCATATTTACCATGATTAGAGCTTATCTCTACCGTGTTGTTATCTTCTATAGTAAAGGTTAGTGGCTGCTCAGGAAATGTCTTTAATGTATCCAACAAAAGTCTTGCAGGGATACATACTATTCCTTTCTCGCTACTTTCAACCTCTAGGTTTGAGGCTATGGTTGTTTCTAGATCTGAAGCAGAAACCGTTAGCGCATTTCCGTCTAGATCAAACAAAAAGTTGTCTAAAATAGGTAAGGTGTTGTTATTATTAATAATGCCTCCAAGCACTTGTAATTGCTTTAAAAGGTATGAACTAGATACAATAAATTTCATGTAATTTGTTTTCTAGAGGTTATATATTAAGTTGAAAATTTCAAAGGTTGTATTACTTAGGTCTTATTACAAATATATCTCAAATGTAGCATACTACAACACGAACTTATTAACACTTAAAATGGGTGTTTCTTTTTTCTTTAAAACCGAAACAACAAATCAAAAACCACAAGAAGTTTCACTCGTAGCCCTATAAGCAATAGGTGGCATACAGTAGGGGGTTTGCCACTATTTTTACGGGTTCAAAAATGGGAATACAATTTTCTTGCCCCTATGTTTATAAGTCTGGAATCATGCAGTAAGTCATTGACTATATTTAATAGAAAATCATGATACTAATTCAAGGCTATGGTCAAGGTGTCAAAATACTTAATTATATTACTTAAAAATGTCTTATTTCTTATCCTACAACTTCGCTGTGGGTATCTACACTCCAAGCACCAGCTTTAGAGGCAAACATTGGCTTGGTTGTTGCCCAAACCCCTTTAAATAACTCACTGTTTCTGTAGTTTTCTAAATCACTTTCTTTTTCCCATTTACTGTAGGTAAAAAAAATGTTTGGCTGGCTTTTGTCTCTCCAAAGCTCTAAATGCAAACAGCCTTTAAAGTATCTTATGTTGTGTTTTACGGCTTCAAAATTAGCCAGAAATTGGGCTATTGTATCTTCTTGAAACTCCATTTTTACAATGCGTGTAAACATATTTTAATTTACTTTTTTATTAAGAGCTCGCATCAAAATTTATGGTTACGGTGTCTCTGTATTGTAATCCAAACAAAGACTTAGCGCTTCCAACAGTGGCAGGATTACTCTTGTAGATAGAGAGTTCTAGATAGTTTGAGGAGTTCCAAAGAGCAATTTTTTTGCCATCCTCATCTCTTTTATTGGCAGGGGTCTCAAAATTAATTGCATCACTGTAATGGCTGTGTATGGTTGCAAAGTTTGCAGTTCTAGCGGTTATTTTAAAAGACCTTCCTTTTGCAATCTCTTCAAATTTAGATTTGGTGATGTTGGTAATTACATTTCCGTAGTTATCTATATAAATCACGCTGCCCATAATTTGGTTAGCTTCTTGATTTATGGTAGGGCGTATGTTTCGTAATTCTTTAATAGCGTCTATTTGTTTTCCAATAACCTCTAGGGTGCCTCCACGGGCTATGTGGCATGCTACCTTCACAAATACATCCAGTACAGGGAAGTTAGTAATAATCCTATCATGAATATTAATCTCAACAATTTTCTGTGGGTTTATTTCATTGGCAAGCAT
>ENA-OSJC01002526-OSJC01002526.1-marine-metagenome-genome-assembly--contig:-NODE-2526-length-13740-cov-4.215253_pt1 | contig 13740 bp, 29 predicted proteins | sample MGYA00237885_ERZ534234 | MGnify/ENA primary metagenome ERZ534234 (study PRJEB26413, sample SAMN06343907) | marine metagenome | isolation source: coastal waters | place: Atlantic Ocean: West Antarctic... | reverse complement strand
AAAGACGCATATCGCCACCTTCTATTTGAAAACGAGCTCCAGCATATCTGCCAAAAATAACCCAATCACCTTCTTCACACCAAGCGCCGTCAGGAAACTTATTTAAATCTCCATAAGCATCTGGACCTTTAGCGACAACATAACCAACAACGGTTGCTAGTCTTTCTTTATCAACGGTTGATTTAGCTAAATGTATACCGCCTTTAGTAACGCTTGAGGCTGTGAAAGGTAATATTAAAATACGATACCCCGTTGGACGTGGTAACTTATTTGCATGTTTTTCTAAATTATCTGGTGTAATTACGGGTTCTTCGGTTTTATCAACCATCCGTCCTTTACTTCCAAAATTATCTACTCTATCTGGAACAGTTTTACTGGCGACATTAGTCATTTGCATCCTCCATATTAGAATGTAAGGTTTGAATTTCCTGTTCACAGAAACTCAGACCTGCTATTTCACCGACTATCCTTTGATATTGTTCAAAATTCTCAATACTACCAGAAGCCAATGTTTGCATGAGAGCTTCTTTTCTCTCACGATATTTACGGAGCAAATGCTCCGTAGCTAAGATATAGTCCACTTATTTAATTGACCTATACCAAAGAAGTCCTTTAGTTTGCCCGTATGCTGCTTTGACTTTAGCCTCTTCTGGCTTATCTAAACAAACACCTGCTTCAACAGATTTAGTTCTAGTATTATCAACCATTGATGATTCACTAGAAGCCGCTCTGTTAGATTTTTTAGAAGGCGACGGGTATGCCTTCATTTTGTCATAAAATTCTCTCATTATCTCTCTCCGTTTTGTTTCCTACTTTCCCTAACTGTTTTTACTAGTTCGGTGTAGTTCTTTTCAGCATCAGCTTTTGCTTTTTGCTCTAATTCTTGTAATTCTATAGCTGCTTTAGTGTCTTGTACTCTTGCGTCAGCTTCTATTTTCTCACGTTTAACTTGTGCGTCTAGCTGAGCTTTAGTCATAGTAATTTCAGCATCTCTCATATCATCTTCTGATTTCTGCATTAGCTGTTCTTTTTCTAACTGTAGCTGTTGCTGGAACATTTCCATTTGTGGATTTTGTTGAGCTGCTGCTTGTGCTTGTGCCATTGCCTGTGCTTGACCTGTGACTTGTTGTGTTGCTTGAGCTGCCATAGAAGCTATTTGATTCATTACTTCTGGAGGCATTTGTCCGTCTTCTATTTGTGGAAGCGGTTGACCCATTGCTTGTTCTATTTGTTGTCTATATAACATCGCTTGATGTTCTTGTATATTAGCAACTATTGTTTGAGACGCCATGGGGTTTCCCTGAACCATAGGGTTTTGTAAAAACGAAGAATGTGAACCTATATAAGCTTCATGGTTTTGAAACGGGTAAGCTTTTATTGGTTGTCCTGTTAAAGAAGCCTGTTGTTCTGATATAGGATCACGTGCGGGTACTTCTTGTTCTGGAGGTAATAAAGCATCAATATCTTTAATATTTAACGCAATATACATTTTTCGGTAAGAAGCCCTTAAATCATGCAATTCTGGAGCTGCTTGAGCCATTTGTAGCTGTGTTTGAGCTAAAGTAATTCTTTGAGTCATACTAAAGATATTTGGGTCACTTACAGGTATAACGTCTACAGAATTGTCAAAATCTTCTTTAAATACGTTTTCTGAGCCACCTGCTACTTGATAAGGGTATTCAGCGGGTAAAAACTCACCAAATACTCTTTTTAGTATTTTAAACTCTGTTCTTTGAGCGTAATGTAATCTTTTATGGATTGCGGACATAACTCTTTGTCCTTTTTCCATCAATGCTACTGTTGTTCCTACAGGGGCTTCAGAGTTGCCGTCTCCTGTTGGGTCTTCTACTGTAGCTGCAAATCTTTTACCAGAATCAACTAATGCTCCTAATAACGTAGCTAAAGTACCGCTTGGTTCTTTATACGGTAAAGGAAGGAAAGCATCTTGTAATCTTCCTCCTGGAGCGTCTACATCACGCCATTCTCCTGGTTGTAATGGGTCATCATGACGTTGGATATTTAATCCACGTGATTTAAAACCTGCAGGAAGGTTAGAAAGTGTCCCTGCGTCTATTAATTGACGTAAAATTGATGTAACTGACTTAGTTAAGCCACCCATCATATGAATTAAGCCAAAACCGTAAAAACCTAGTCCTGGAAGGAACTTATAATGAGTAAAATATTGAATTTTCTTCCTCATTGGGTCATTTTGGTCATAATTTGGTCTAATTGAAAGAACTTCGTTGTTATCTTTACAAATAGTTACTATATAAGGCAACGCTAAGCCTGTTTCTTCGCCTTCAGCGTCTACGTCTTCATGACCTGCTAAATCTAGCTCTACATGCATCTCTAATATAGTGAATTCTTCGTCACTTATAGTTCTAGTAAGTCCTTGAAGCTCATCCATCTTATCATCAACGCCTGAATTGTCACTTGCTGATCCTGGAGAGGACATTTCAGTCTCTCTATAGAAGCCTGATATTTGTAATTTACGTAATTCGTTCTCTGTCATATGAATTACGTGTGTAATTCTAGGTGTTGTTATTAAATCTACTGCGTAATAAGGAACAACTAAATCTTCTGACTTAACAAAACGTGCTACCGCACGTCCAAGTGATGGATCGTAGTAAACTTTTTTAAACGCTGAGCCTGATAACGGAAGATAAAACAGAAGTTGGTCCATTTCTGGGTCATATTCTTCCATTTTATAAGTAATTTGGTAATTCATGAAGTTTTTAACACGATTAGCTTTTTCTAGCTTAGCGTCATCGGTCATTCCTAAAACTTCTGTATCTACAGGTCCACCTGCAGGTAACATTTCTTTATATGCTTGTGCTTGGAACTGAGTTACTGCTTCTGCTAATATTGGGTGATGTACCCCTGAAGCTCCAACGAAAGGTTGTGACCTAGAATCTGATCTTATACCTAATAAATCTAATCCTTCGGTATATGTTGAATACCAGTCGGAACGTGAATCTACATCATCTTCGTAAGAACCGACTAATTCAGTAGCTATAGTACTTAATTCTCTTTCGTCTATACTCTCTGCTAAATTTTCTCCAAACTTAGAAGGAGTTTCTTCTTCCATATCGCTTCCGCGAATAATAGAACCATCGGGCTGAACAAAAAGTTCAGTTTCTTCTTCTGGCTGTTGCATAATTTCTAACTCAATTTCTTGTTGAGAATTAGGGACAGCTTGTAGAGGTTGTTTTTCAATAGCCATAGTAGTACATCATAGTATGATTTTGATTAATAATAAACCCTTTGTCCATGGTAAGGTTCTTCTTCCTCAAAATAGTCACTTGTTAATTGTAAAAAGCCTCCTTCCCTAAATCTAGCTAACGCTAATGTAGTAGCATCAACTAAGTCATCATTTTCTCCTGACGGGAAATCACTAACTTCTTCCATAAGTTCTTCACCGAAACGATTATCAGGAACCCAGACTCTTCCGTCTTGAAATATAGGTGATACTGAATTTAATCTAGCAATTTTATCTTGACCTTTTCCTGGAGAAAAAGTGTTTACAGGAATACCTACTCTACGTAGTTCTTGTACTAAAGGAATCCCTGACGCTTTAGCTTCTATAATAACTATATCAGGTGTCCAATATTCGTATAAACGTAAAGCTTCTTCTTTTAGTTCAGGGAAATCGAAACGGTCTTTAATACAATCTATTAAAATTAAATGTGCTTCGTTACCGTGATAAACTTCTTCGCCTATTTTCCCTTCAGGATAAAATACACCCCATGTAGTTATAGCGGTAAAGTCAGCTCTTTCGCTTTTTAAAAACGCCGTATCATATGATTGAATTAAATAATCACATTTAGGTGGTTTATCTGCGTCCCAAATATTAAACCATTCTTTAGGGATAATAGAAATACCTTCACCCGTAGGTCTTTGCATATACTGAGCAGCCCATTTTCCAGGACTAACAGAAGCTTTAATACTTTCTAATTCAGGTAATGACCAGAACTCTTTCCAAAGAGGTTTACCACTAGGTAAAATAGCAGGGAATTCTATAACTTCCCATTGATCAGCCCCTTCGTTTTGGGTCATCTTTTTAATTAACCTACCTGTTAAATCTTTTTTATTCCAACGGGTCATAACTATAACGATAGCACCTCCAGGCTGTAGCCTCTGACGAGGACCCGACATAAACCATTCGTAAGCTTCGTCCATTGCTTTATCAGACATAGCGTCTTGTTCTGAATGAGGGTCATCAATAATAAACAAATCCGCACCCCTTCCCGCTAAAGCACCACCAATACCTGCTGCGTAATATTCGCCGCCTTTATTAGTTAACCATTTACCCGCACTACGGCTATCTGCTTTTAGTTCAGTATCAGGGAATAGTTCGTGGTATTCTTCGCCGTCAATTAAATCCCTAACTTTACGACCAAAGTTAACTGCAAGGTCAGCCGTATGGGTTGCTTCTATTATTTTTAGTTTAGGGTTTTTACCTAATAAATACGCAGGGAACAAATGAGATGCAAACTCAGACTTTGTATGTCTAGGCGGCATATTTATAATTAAACGTTTTAATTTACCTGTAGCTATATCATCAAAAGCTTTCGCCATTTTTACGTGGTGGTCACCGTTAATAAAATCTTTCCATATAGATTTAACAAAATCCATAAAAGTACTTGTAGCTTTTTCTTGGAACTCACGTTTTTCTAGTTCTTCTAAAAGAACCGTAAACTCTTTAGCTTCTGCTTTAGTTAAATGAGAAAGGTCTATATTTTTTAAAGACTTTAACTTGTCTGCGTTGGATGTCATTTACTGAAATTTATTTCTTGATAATTCTCTTAGTAAATCTTCGACCATTTCTTGAGGAACTTCTTCAAACAAACTTGTTGGGTCAGCACCTGCTGCTTCTTGTCTTCTTATTTGTGTAGCAAAGTCATCCATTTCTTTAGTAAACACTGTAGGAACGTCAGTTTGTTTAATTGATGCTCTACCTGTTTTTGTTGTAGCATCTGCTGTTCTACCAAAAGTATCGGGTTTATTTAAAAACCCATCTAGTTGTTTGTCTACTCTTAATTCTTCTACTTCTGTTTTATTGATTTGGTCTAATTCTTTTTTAAGTTTAGTTCTTACAGCTTCATTGCCTCTTAATATAGGATCGTCATCAAAAGTTTTTAATGTTTGTTGTATTTCTTTTCTTCTAGCTATCATAAAAGGAGTTAACGCCATTTTTGCTCCTGCGTAACCTTTACCTGCTATAGTAAAATTTAAAGGGTCGTTAGCTTGTTCTTCAAAAAACCCACCCGCTTTTATTAAATTTTGTATTACAGGATCGTTACCTAATAAACCTTCTAACCCACCGCCTTTTAAATTCATAATACCTTGAAGCAATGGATTCATTGCAGGTTTTAATTCTTGCTCGGGTTGTTGTCTTTTTAATTCAGGTAGTGCCATCTTTGAAGTATAAACTAACTATTGGGGGTTTGCAAAGCAAACGGGGAAAATAAAGTAAACGAGTTAAACCTAAGTGTGGTGTCCTTGGTCGGCGGACACTTTTTTATCTTTATCTTTTTTATTAAATATTTTATCAAAGTTATCGTTAAACTTATCAAAGTCTGTAGGACGTGGTTTACTTCCTTTACCACCATGCCATTGTCTATTCGGTCTTTTCATCGTAATCCTTATAATACTCTACTATTGATAGTATGTTTTTAGTATACCTTGTTATTTCTGCCATATTCATAGATAAGTTTTCGTATTGTTGTGTAGTTAACGCATAGTAAGCAACGGCAGGGGCTTTACCTTCTTTAACCAGTTGTAAGTATTCCGCCATAATTTCAGGGGTAAGTACTTTCCATTCAACATCAACAGCTTGTATTTCCATCGGTAGCGGTGGATGGTACATAGGTGCAGGTAACGCAATTGTATTTACTTCTATAGGTTTAACCGTTGGGAATAAAGAACAACCACTAACCGTGAATAACAAAACAATAATTAGTTTATTCATGTTTTATACGCTTGTCTTAGTTCTGGGAACTCACTAAGATAGCGAGTTAGTACATGTTTGTTATCTTTAGTTTCTAATAACTTAGCTAATGTTTCTTGTAATGCCATTAAGTTATTCATATCAACGTCTCTTTTTATTTCTGCAATAATTTCTTCTACTAGTTTATCCATCATCTTTTACCGTAGTTAGTTCTACAAGGTTATTCATTACGTTTTTTGTACCTTTATTAACAATCTTTTCTACTAATCCTGGTTTGTTTAACGCAAGGTTATCTAGATCGTGTTTAGCAAATGTTTGTCTTAGCTTATTGACTTCACGAAGTGCGTTTTGTTTTTCGGTTTCTAACAAACCAAGGTCCGCGGATAGTTGTTCTTGTTTAGCTAAATACTGTTTTATTGAGTCGTTCTGCTCGGATACCTTACTTTCTAGTACTATTTGATTAGCTTTTGATTGTGTTAATTGATTAAATAATAGCCACGAACCCGCTAAACTAGATGCTAAGAGAGCTCCAAGAATTAGGTTCAATTTAAAAGACATCGTAAAAGTATAATCTATAAAAATTTTTTCGCAAAATATTTTGATTTGTAAAGTAGTTGCAAACAAGGACGAGACACTAAGGTGTGGCGGAGGGCAGGAGCCGCAAAAGTCAATAGGGGGGTATAGGGGCATAAAAAAAGGGCTACGTATGTAGCCCTAGTCAATAGGTTTGCCCCTCTTAGAGGGGCTTAGATTAGCTTACGCGATAGCTATATACTGCTTGTATTGTTCACTAGTCAACGCACCTTTACGGGTAAGCACCTTATCAGTGACATTGCTACCACTAAAGTAATGAGTAAAGAATGACTTAGAACCTAGCCTAGCTATAACGCCTTGCGTATACGTGCCACCGTTACCACCCTCATCCATATGCTTCTCAGTCCATGCTTTATCTAACTGACTAATAGTACATTGTCCGTCAAACTCAGCCCATACTATAGCCATAGCCAGTCTAACTTGCTTAGGTAACGTACCATGACATTTGATATCATAATCATCAGCTAATACTATTAGTGCGTTAGGGTTAATCGATCCACTGCTAGTCTCAGTTGGTAAGCTTCTTCTTTTAGACTTCTTGGCATCAATGTTAGCTGTGGCTTGTCTTACTTCTTTTATATCTTGCTTATTCATAATTCTATTTCTCTTAGGTGGTTAATATAGTTTAGTAGTAAAGTATCCTAATTCCCTATACTACCCCTATATTATATAGTAATGCATTAGTAATGCAACACTATAAAGGTAATTAGTTATATTAGTTAGTTAGCCTATATAACTAACTAAGTTAGTAAGGTTATTAAAGATTGGACGGATTGGACGGATTGGACGGATTAGAGAGACGGGAGCGACCCGAACGACGGAGCGATAGAGTAGATTGATAGAGTAGAGGGGAAGGGGAAGGGTAGAGTAGAGCGACCGATCGATCGAGTAGAGTGATAGAGTAGAGCGATAGAGTAGAGTAGATTACTCCGCGTCGATGACCGTCGGCTCCATGGCTCGTTTCTTTATCAGTGTTTCGAGTCTCGTAAGTAGATCGTCCTTGGACATCAGATCGATCTTTGCTGTTAGTATCTCGCGTCTATCAATGTAGAGTCCACCTGCTTTCCCTCGATGGACCTCGGCTGTGATGGCTGCGGATATCTGACCTTGGTCTTTGGCTTCTTCACGTAGATCGTGGAGCGTGGACAAATGATTCTCTAGAGAAACTGCATCCTTCTGAGAGGCTGTGATTTCCAAGTCAATGAGGTAGTTTCGTACAAGTGGGTTATGATTTAGTAGAACGCTGCCCTGTGTCTTCGCACCCTTCCTGTCTTTGGTATACCCTGCTTTAACAGCGGAATCGGTAGCTGTTTGACCCTTGAAATACTCCTTACAAAATAGCTTTTGTTTAGAGTTGAGCGGTTGCCATATCTTACCCTTGTCGTCAACGAATGCTTTACCATCTTCTGTCGGCAGTAATGATGTATATGCTAGTTGTTTCATCGAGTCTCCTGAGTGTTACCAAGTAATATTACATATCATATTAGAAAACAATTCAATTATATAGTTTCTCCATGCCCTCTAGGTATCTTACCATACATTTGTAATAGAGTAATAGAACTCTATTAGTTCTGATAAAACAACGAACAGACTAACCAAGAGACTCGTAGATCGATTCTATTAGTATATTAGAGATATTAGTACATCTACGAATGTTTTCATAGAAACTTTTTTAGTTTACCAGATAACAATACCAATAGACATAAAAAAGCCCCGCACGAGACGAGGCTAAAGATAACGGGGGATTATCTTATAAATAATTAGCTAATCTAACTTTGATTTCTTTCCAGTGTCGTAACTCAGCAGCGAACTCAGCCCACTGAGAATCACCCCAATCTGGTTTTTCTGATAATACTTCATCTTCCATCTCGTCTATCTTATCATGAAGTAAACCAACTAAATCGTAGACCGCTCCTGCCATCAGACAAACAACGGTATCGTTACCTTGGACATCAACTGTCACTTGTTTAACTTCTTTCATGTAAGCTACCTCCTACAAAGTTTTTCCTTTCACCTGCCCATGCTCTATGGGGATCAGTCTCACAATCACGACAAGCGGGGAATGTATCCATCCAACCTGTTTCATCACACTGGGTAAACATTTGGCTACACTCTTTGTGCTCACCACATTCTATACAGTTATCAATCATATAATTCTCCTTTCTATAGTTTTGGGTAAAATCTTTTATTTACCCTTACGTATATTATAACTACGAGCAAAGCGATTATAAAGCAGCCTACGAGTTACGAGCATAAAAAAACCCCCGCACGAGGCGAGGGCAAAATAGTGGGGGACTATCTTTAAGTAGCTAACCTAATAATTATGCCTGTATCACCACCTTCTTCTGGCATTCTTATCGTAACGTAATTGTAGCCGTTGGTTTCGTTTACGTGGAAAACAAAATGTTCGTTGTTTTCTTCGTATCTACCCACCTCTTTACCTAAGTCTAGGTCTTCAGGAAAATCACTAGCATCGTCTCCTTCGTAGATTTCGCCGCCGTGTTTAAGTTCTTTCCATGGGTTATCCATCACGCACCTCCTACAAATGGTAAAGACTTAGGGTCTATTTTTAATCCAGTCATTACTTCGTCGTAACTACTAGTATTTTCGCGGGTTACTACCCATAAATATGTATCGTGCCCTGTATCGTTACCTTTATACTCTACAATAGTGTAAGCATACTTACCTACTCGAGCAGTATACATACTCAAATCCTCCTCGCTCATTGCATGAGAACTTATCGAACTACTTACTAAAGTCATACTATCGTATATATCTTTCGGCATATTCTCGTGACAATTTATATTACAATCAAACATTTTGGTAGCAAACTCGCCGCCTATATCAGTCCATCCGTCGTTTTTATTTATCATATTCGTACCCCTCCTAGGGTTTTTAGTTTTTTATTAAACCTAAATATATTATACCTACCAGCAAACCGAGTTTAAAGCAACGTTGCCAAGCCCCGAGACGCCCACAAAAACAAACTTACGAGTACCCATATAACAAGGGAACTCGTAAATAAAACGAATAACTTATCGTTATCCATCATCTCTTTTCGTAGGTTTAATAGATAAAACCGAACGAACTGCGTCGGTCCAATCGTTATAGATTCTAAAACTACCTGAATCGAGTCGCGTATCGTAAACATGCCAATCGTAATCTTTTGATCGATTAATATCGAAATCTATCATCTCCCCTGTAGCAGGGCATACAACTGTTATAGTAAATTTACCTAGCATTATCCGTTATCTCCGTTACCCATCATTTCTAACCTTGCTGGTATAACGTGTATAAAGTTACATAAAACACAACATCTACCCTCTGCGTAAGGCTCAGCGTTTTCACCTTGATTCCAATAAACCTTACCGTCAGGCGTTTTCTTTTGTTCTACGTCTTTTTCACAAATTACACATTTAATTATTTCTTCCATCATCATCTCCCTATAGTTTTAATATCGTTAATCGTTATATATTGGTATGCACCTTTATTATAAGCAGGTGCAGTCTGCTTTTTCCTCTGCTCAGATAACCTCTGGGCTACGGCTTCCCCGCATGGTAAACAAGTCACATAACCTAAAGACAATCTGCCTTTAGGTATATGGTTATCGCATAGATTACAAGGTATCATCTCTGAGCCTCGCGTTTAGCTTTCTCTCTAGCTTTAAACTCTTCAAAGGTCATCGTAGACCCGTCTTCGTTTATAGCAGGTGCAATACCTGTAAGGGCTTCTAGCTCTTTAGCTCCGAATGTAGTCGTAGTGACTATCTTAAATTTCGTCATATCTTTCTCCTTTCTAATAGTTTATTTAATAACAAACTATATTATATAAACGAGTTTTACCAAAGTAAAGCAGTACTAAGAGCAAGAGATTACTCGTCACCGTCTTTATCTATCATAAACTCTTTAAAATTTGCTTTTAAAGTATCGTAATTCATACCGATATAATCGGATCGAGTAGAGATATCACTGTCCTCGTTCCATTTTTTCTTTTCCGTAACATACTCAGCGTACGTCTGGTAACAAAACAAATCGAAATCTGTATTCGATCGTATATATTTATTATAGTAGTTCATCCTTCTTTTCCTCAGTTTTCCTTTTCAATAATATTTCTTCTTCGAAATCATCCCATAACGATTGATATATGTTTTCCCAAGTTATTCCGTAATTAGCATCGTGGTTATCTAATATACATCTAAGGTGATCCATACATTCTTCGTCTGTAAGGGTAAGTTTAAGGTCTTCGTTATCGTTAAGTATCCATAACTGGTCTCGTACGTCGTCTATAGACCATATAATCGCTATAGAGTTCTCGCTATGGAAATCATTACCATAATAAAATTTATTTGGCATCGTTAATCTCCTTAAAATGTCTAACTAACATATCTAATGCATCTGTTGCACCTCTGATATATGTTGTCCTACGGCTTTCTTGTACCTTATGGGACTGGGGCGGTATTGCCCCATCATTGAAATCATTTTGTATGTCGTAAACGGCATTTTCAATATCTCTTAACTTCATTACGATACCTCCTGTAAAGGTTCACCCCAACTACCGTGAGGCTCAGCAGGTGCTTGGTCGCCATGGTAATGGTTTATATATTGTTCGAGGAAATACTCGACATCAGCTTTACGTATTTGTAATCGAGGGTGATCTAACCCATACAACATCTCGTAATCAGATAATACAGTAACTACCCAATCATGTGCTGCAAGTATCTCTTGGTCGGAATAACCTTCCATTAAGTCACTGATATGCGGTAATGATTGTTTATCTATTTGTTCAACTGTTAACATCACGTACCTCCGTTGTCGGTATGATATTGCTAAAGTTTGTAGCATTTTCTAATAACGCAACTTTCGCTTCTAACGTAATTACCTTCTCAGATAAAAACTGGTTAGCTTCTAAAGAAGTTTGCATAAACTCCCGAGTACTCTCTTGAGCTTTCATGACATTCTGTATTGACAGAATTATTTTTTCTACTATCTCTTTATCCATATATTTCTCCTTTCTTATTATGAAACTGGGATAGCCTATTGTTAAGGAAGTAGCTATCACTTTTCCTGTAGAGGAGGGGTTGTATATTGGTCAGGTACAAGCTTTTATGTACCAGCAACCAATGCTCCTCTACTGGAGACAAGAAAACTATAAAAAACCTTGCCTCCTACACTCGGGAAATAGGAGCTTCCCGTATGTTCTTTTAATATAAGTATAGTATATATACCAACGCTACGATTATAAAGCAGCCTTATGATACTAATAATAACCACCTATCTCCATTGCTGGTTCGTCGTAAAATGCACTAACATGGAAATCAGGGCATTGCTCTCGTAATGCTTCAATAACTCCTGTTGGTGGACCCCATGCAGTTTCAAACTCATAAACTACATAATCGTCTTCTATTTCTACTGTTTCACAACTGTAGCTATTCCATTTAGTACCCCAATTATTAATACTCCAATCGTACCAATTATCTGTACCGTGTTCTTTTCTAAACCTAGCTTTTTCGATATCGTTAGCTTCGTCTATTTGAAGATTACTAGTCCATGAAGGGCTTGTATTTTCTAATTCGGGGGGCATTGGTAGTATTGCATTAAAATCGAAATCAGTTTGATTTTTTTCGCTTTTTAACGAATCTACTAATACTTTTAAATTCTGATCATCGGAACTTCCGACGCTTATCGCAATCCTGTTAAAACAATGGTTCGGCATAACATTTCTCCTTTCTTTAATAGTTATAATATAAGTTTAGCTAAGAGTTAATAGAAAGTAAAGCACTAACAAGAACCAAGCCATACCTAAGAGTTTAAAATCGTTATCGGTCATTAGTTAGTACCAATTCTTGTACCGCATCATAAATAGTGTTTATAATCATCGATTTTTCAGCGTTTGCATGAACTAAAAAGTTTTGTTCTAATTCCTTCTCTACAGCTTTCGCTAATACTGTTAAATTAGTTTCATGTAATAATCCATCTCTTTTTTCTATCTGTATTTTCATAGTTTCTCCGTAAAATTAGGTGAGTCTTTTTACAGTGAGACTCAACACTCAGCAATTATACTTTCGCGAAATAGCCTTCTTCTTTAAGTCTAGCCGCATAGAATGTAAATATTCTTAATGGGTTTTGACCTGTAGTTAAAGTACCATTCTTTACAGCTAATGCAACCAAGTCTTGTGAAGTAAAGCTAATAGATGATAATTCATCTTTTTTAGCGTTCATCACAGTATTAATCAACGCAATCATTTGCGGTGTTTTACACTCGGGTTTTTTACCCGTGAACTTGTATAAAGTTCTCGCTGAGCCTTTACTTTCTTTCGAAGGTTTAGGTACAGCCGTCACTTTAGCTTTACTCAATGGTTTTGCCACTGTTTTGGTAACAGTTGCTATGGGTGCTCTCTTCTTAGACAGCGTATTTTTCGTCGTAGGCATTTCTACTACTGTATGTAACATACTCTTTCTCCTTTCTTTGTCGTTAATATAAATCCACCTTGCGGTAGAACATAATATAAGTGTATATAAGAGCCGCCCGAAAGTAAAGCAGTACTACGAGCGGCACATAAAGCGACACTTAATCTTTTCGCCAAACCCTGACACCTGATACTTCGTTCTCTAAACGATAACGAATCACGAAATGTCTTTCTGGTTCTTGCTTTTTACCGTAAGTCCGAGTAGCCTGTGCTAATCTGTTCTTCATACGGTTAGCATTATCTTCCCCGTCTAACGGGAAAAAGATAGAGTCTCCTGCATCCATTTTATCGAACGGATATTTTAACTCGTTGCGTATATCTGTAGGTAACGCAATACCTTTATCAATTTGAACTTCCACTAGTGGACCTCCTGTATATCATCAAAAGAAACTAAATTGTTTTCTTCTAAGTAGTTTTTCCAAAACATCACGACCAACGACATATCTTTAATAGTCGTTAACTCCTGACAACCTTGTGCAATCATGGAATCAGATAATACACGAGCCAGTTCATCCTGACCTGACTCGTATAAACCCACCCATACCATTTCTAAAACTTCTGCGTCTAAGAAATATGTTTTAGGTGTTTCGGACATTACACGCTCCTCGCTATAGCAAGTTCTAACGCTTTGCTTTTACGATTAGCTGCTGCACCAAACCATGCACTATGTAGGGTATTTCCTGGAATCTCAGATTCGTGTAGGTGATCCTCTACATATGTAACGGCGTTG
>ENA-OSJC01002525-OSJC01002525.1-marine-metagenome-genome-assembly--contig:-NODE-2525-length-13746-cov-2.919380_pt1 | contig 13746 bp, 13 predicted proteins | sample MGYA00237885_ERZ534234 | MGnify/ENA primary metagenome ERZ534234 (study PRJEB26413, sample SAMN06343907) | marine metagenome | isolation source: coastal waters | place: Atlantic Ocean: West Antarctic... | reverse complement strand
TTTTTTGGGATCTCACATATGTGATCAATTAACAGAAAGCAATCACGAAGTTACAATCTTTGATAAGAATGAATCATCCTTTCGTCTTGATAGTCAAAAAATAATTATTGGTGATACTGCTGATAAAGAGCTTATGTCTTCAACAATTAATGGTACGGACATAGTCTATCATATTGCAGGATTATCTGATATTGATGAGGCAATTAATAAGCCTTCGGATACAATAATTCAAAATGTATTAGGCACAATTAATATTCTTGATATTTTAAAAGAACATAAAAATATAAAATTTATTTATGCAAGTACTGTGTATGTCGACAGTAGAGAAGGAAGTTTCTACCGATGTAGTAAAGAAGCTGCCGAAAATTATATAGAAGAATATCACAGACTTTATGATATTGACTATAGAATAATTAGATTTGGTTCATTGTATGGGCCAAGAAGTGATCACAGAAATGGAATATGGAGAATAATAAATAAAGCTATTGAAAGTGGTATAGTAGAATATGAAGGAAACATTGAGTCGATAAGAGAGTACATCCATGTTATTGATGCTGCTAGAGCAAGCGTAGATATATTGACAGATGAATTTAAAAATCAATGTATAACTTTAACTGGAAAAGAAAGTATGCGTGTTTATGATCTATTAAATATGATTTCAGAGATAATGGATATTAAACAAAAAGTTCAATTTAAAGAAAAAGATTACTTAGGACATTATATAAGAACACCTTATGCACACAAAGAAAGATTTGAATTTAAATATACCAGCAATAAGCATATTGATATAGGCCAAGGACTGTTAAAACTAATAAAATCTATAAAAACTTAATATGGTGCCCTTAAAAAAAATTTTAAATAAACTTTTTTTAAGTATTATCGGCTTCCTAGATAAAATTTACTTTTTTAAAGCATATCACTATCAAGTAATTAATTTTGCTCTAAATAAAACAAGTAAAGTAAGGCATGGAAATATCAATTTACTGCTATCTACTCCAACGAAACTATCAAAATGGAGAGCGGAAACATTTTCATCAAAAGAACCAGAAACTTTAGAATGGATAGATGGATTTGATAATAACTCAATTTTTTGGGATATTGGATCAAATATTGGCCTGTATTCAGTATACGCAGCAATAAAGTCCCAATGTAATGTTTGTTGCTTTGAGCCATCTTTTTTTAATCTTGAGCTATTATCTAAAAATATTTTTCTTAATAACGTTTCTGATAAGATAACGGTCTTTCCATTTGCATTAAGTGATAAAAGAATAAACTCTCTGCTTAATCTCACAACAACAGAATGGAGTGGGGCCTTATCAACATTTGATGAAGATTATGGATTTGATGGTGAAAAACTTAAGACAGTCTTTAGACAATCAACAATCGGTATGTCCGCTGATGAGGCAAAAAAAGTATTAGGTATTACACAGCCTGATTATATCAAAATTGATGTGGATGGTATTGAACACTTAATTCTACTAGGTGCAACAGACATATTGCAAAAAACAAAAGAAATACTCATAGAAGTAAATGATAATTTTACATTACAGTCTGATGCATGCATTAAAATTCTAACTAATTCTGGTTTCATTTTGTCTAGCAAGAAACATTCTGAAATGATAGATAATTCTGTTACAGGATTTAATAAAACTTATAATCAAGTTTGGAAAAAATATTCTTAAATGATTTATGAACTACCTTGATTATAATTATTTTTTTTGGGATTTTGATGGTGTCATTAAAGACTCAGTAAACATTAAGACAAAAGCATTTGAGGAACTATTTCAAAATTCGCCACCACATATTATCCATAAAATTTCAAAACATCATTTAGAGAATGGTGGAATGTCAAGATATGAAAAAATTCCATTATATATGAAATTTTCAAACACTAAGTGCATCCAGCAAGATATTGAAAATAAGATAAGCTTATTTAGTAGTATTGTAACTGATAAGGTAATTAACTCTAATTGGGTACCAGGAGCTAAAGAGATTCTTGAAAAATATTTTAATGACAAAACATTCTATCTAATAACAGGAACGCCAAAAGACGAAATTGATTTTATATTAAAATCTTTAGGAATAGAGCATTTTTTTAAAAAAGTAATTGGTGCACCTGTTAAAAAGAATATTGCAGTAAAAAATATTATTAGAGAAGAAAATATACCTAATAATCAAGCAATTTTTATTGGTGATGCGTCGTCTGACTATGAAGCTGCCAAGTTGAATGATATTGAATTTTTATTGCGTATTCACAAATGGAATGTTAATTTGCAAAATAAACTTACTTGTAAAAAAATTAAAAACTTCTTATAAAATGAATAAAATGAATAAAATTAAAAGAATTGCTGAGATCAGACGCCTTTTAAATACTGGAAACCCCGTTGTTGGCAGTTGGATGCAGATTGATAGTGCTTCAATAGCTGAAATTATGGGTGATGCTAATTATGATTGGATAGCTATAGACCTTGAGCATGGATCTTTTAATGATAGCAATATTCAAAACATCTTTAGAGCACTGGAACTTAATAATACACTGCCACTTGCTAGAATTATTTCGCTTAATGAAGAAAATTGTAAGAAAGCATTAGATAATGGAGCTTGTGGGTTAATTATTCCAAAAATTGAAAATGCTATTCAAGCTAAAAGAGCCGTAGAATTTTCGAGCTGGCCACCAAAAGGTAGGCGGGGTGTCGGCTATTCTAGAGCAAATCTTTTTGGAAAAAGGTTTGAATTATATAAAAATGAATCTCAAAAACCATTATTAGTTGGAATGATTGAAAGCAGAGAAGGCATAGATAATCTAGATGAAATTTTAAAGAGCAAAAGTTTTGATGCAATAATGATAGGACCATATGATCTCTCTGCATCATTAGGGCTTACTGGAAAACTAGGTAATAGAAAAGTAATTGATTCAATTAAAAAAATTAAATTAATATGTAAAAATAATAGAACACCTTGTGGGATTCATATTGTAGAACCGGATCCAAAAGCATTAAGTAAATCTATTAAAGATGGCCATTTATTTATTGCTTATGCAGGTGATTCAATGTTCTTAAACGCATTTACAAAAAATCCATATAAAAAAAAGTGACAAGTAAAATTCTGATTATTATTCCTGCACGAATGGGCAGCTCTAGATTCCCTGGAAAACCAATGCATAAAATTAATGGCATTCCAATGATAGAGCATGTTTATGAAAATGTTAGAACAAATAATAAAAATATTTATTCATATGTTGCTACATGCGACAAAGTTATATCAGATCATATAATTTCAATAAATGGTGATGTAGTTTTAACTGGGGATTATCATGAAAGAGCTTCTGATAGATGTGCTGAAGCATTAATAAAAATTGAAAAAAATCTAGATATTAAATTTGATATTGTTGTAATGGTTCAAGGAGATGAGCCAATGGTAAATATTAACATGATCAATGAATCAATGGGTCCTCTAATTATTGATGAAAGTATAATGGTTTCAAATTTGATGGGAGATATAAAAACTCTAGATGAGTTTCATGATACAAATTGCATTAAAGTAGTTCATAGTGTAGATAATTTTGCATTATACTTTTCACGACAACCAATTCCATCGTTAATTAAAGATAAACTGAAAGATTTGAAAAAACAAGTTTGCGTTATTTCATTTCGACGAAATTTTTTGTTAAAATATACTATGTTAGAGCCAACAAATTTAGAAATTGCAGAGTCAGTAGATATGATGAGAATCTTAGAGCATGGGTTTAAAATTAAATTAATACCAACTAAACATGAGTCTTACGCTGTAGATTCAATCAATGATATTGAAAAAGTAAAAAATTATCTAAGGAAAGAGAAATAAAAATGTTTATAAAAAAAAATTCATACCTAAGAGATATATCAAGAATTAGAGTATCAGAAGGTCGAGATTTAGAAAATGGGTTACGACTTGATAGAAATGAAAAAGTAGATGCTTGGGGATCAAAGTTTATTAAAGAGATATTTGATGACAAACCTAATCATTTTTTGAGTGTGTATCCTGAGTCATCCAGTTTATATAAAAAAATTTCTATATTTGATTCAATCGAAGAGTCTAAAATATTACTAACGGCAGGTATTGATGGTGGCATTAAGACTATATTTGAGGTTGCCACAGACCCAGGAGATATAGTCGGAGTCGTGTCTCCTACATACGCAATGTATAATGTTTATTCAAATTTATTTCAGACAAAACTTTTTGAAATAAAGTATAATGAAGACTATTCATTTAATGATAATTTATTTGAGGAATTTCTTAATTTAAATCCTACAATTTTCTTTTTACCGAATCCAAATCAACCAATAGAAAGTTGTTTTGGAATTAAAAGATTAAGAGAGTTAGCTAAAAGAACTCTTGAGAAAAATTGCTTATTTGTAATTGATGAGGCATATCATTTATTTGGCTCTGAAACTGCAGTAGAGCTAATTAATGAATTTGAAAATGTAATAGTAGCTAGAACTTTTTCAAAGGGATTTGGGGTGCCATCAATTAGATTAGGTTACCTATTAGCATCAGATGATAATATGAGCGTTTTAAGTAAAACAAGATTTGCTCATGAGAGCAATGCATTATCAAACGCTGTGGCTGAGTATTTATTAGATAATTATAATATTGTTAAAGATTACAATGAAAAAGTAATTGAATCTAGAGAGTTTTTGAAGGATAAATTAGAAGATTTAGGAATTAATGCAATTGGCGACAATGGAAACTATTTATTACTAGATTTAGGTTCAAAAGAAAAAGCTTCAGCATTAGTAGAGTATTTAAAAGATAAAGTAATTTATGTAAAAGGCCCATGGAAAAGTCCATGGGAGCATTGTTTAACCATAACTATAGGTCCAATAGAGACGATGAAAAAATTTATTGTTTCTGTTGAAGAATTTTATAATCAATGAATAAAATTATAGTAACAGGTGGCTATGGCTTTATTGCATCAAGACTTGTTTTACATTTTTCAAAATTAGGATTTGAAGTTTTAATTATAGAACATCCAGATAGCATAGTTCCAAATCACTTAAAAGATTATGAGGTAATAAAACACGATATAACGAGTGGCAAAATCATTGACGATATAAGAATGAATTCATGTGATGTCCTCTTACATTTGGCTGCACAATCCTCAGGTCCAAGGTCATTTAGTATTCCAGGGGATGATATAAAAATTAATATTCTAGGTACACTTAATATCATAGATAATATGCTTAAATACAAGATACCTAGAATAATTTTTGCTTCATCATTTGTAATATATGGAGATAAAGAAGGAAGAGAAGTAATCAGTGAGGAAGATGAATGTTTACCAAAATCAGTTTATGCAGGCTCAAAGTTGGCCGCTGAACACTTACTTAAAAATTATGCTCAACCCAATGGAATTAAATGGAATGCGCTTAGAATGTTTAATGTTTATGGTCCAGGACAAGATATAACTAAAAAAGACCAAGGGCTTGTAGGAATTTTCATGAATATGTTATTAGAGTCTAATGAAGTTGAAGTTAAAGGAAGATTAGATAGATTTAGAGATTTAGTTTATATAGATGATGTAATAAAAGGATGGGAAGCGTGTTTAAATAAAGGAATAGATAATAAAGCATATAATCTAGGAAGTGGAAAAAAAATTCAATTTGTTGAATTGATAAAAAATCTTGCCAAAGTCTTAGGTAAGTTTGATAAACTAAAAATAACTGAACTACCCGGTTCACCAGGAGATATGTTAGGATGCATAGCTAATATAGATTCTCTAAAACAAGATACACTGTATAATCCTGAAACAGAAATCCTCGAGGGAATTGAAAAAATGTATCAATCAATTATAAAATAGAAAAATGGATATAAAATGTTCATTATGTAATCAAATAACGGTCTCAAGAGATCAAAATGTTCGTAGTGGGGAAACAATAAAAATTAATTGTTGTGATAAGTGTGATTTTGAATTCTTTTCTCATGATCAAAAAAAGGCTCTAGCAAATGATAAATTGGACACTTCAAGGCTAGAGTCTGCAGGATTAAAGATTCCTAAAATTGAAGATGACTTTAAGAATGGCCTCCTTCAATCTCAAAAATATATTCAAGACTATTTAAATGAGGATGATATTGGTCAAAACATATTAGAAATTGGTTGCTCATGGGGATATTTCTTGGAGCTTACAAAAAAGTTTGGGTGTATTTCACACGGAGTAGAAATTAATAAAAAAAGATCAAGGTACGTAAACAAAAATTTAAATATTGAATGCCATTTGGATATTAAAGATTATCAATTAAAGAAAATTAAATTCAAAAAAATATTTTTATTTTATGTTCTCGAATATATTGAAAATCCAATTGAATATATTAATCAATTAATTGATATGCTTGAGCCATTAGGTGAACTTGTAATAATTACACCGAATCTAAATGATGTACTTAAAGACATTTTTTTAAATAGTGCTTTTAATAATTTCTTTTATGATAAGTTTGCATTAAATTACTTTTCACCTAAATCTTTAAATGTTTTAACAAGTAAAATTAACTCCTCCTTTTATAAATTCGAAATTAAAACTAATCAAGGTTATAGTTATGCCAATCATTTAAACTGGTTTTTAAATAACAAGCCAACAGAAACAAAAATAGTTGGTGGCGATCAATTTATTATAGATTTAATTTCAAGAATAAATAATGAAACTGTACTAGCTAATAAATTGATAAATTTTTTTGATAAATCAGAAAAAGAATATATAAATATAATTAATGAGTCTAATTATGGTAATCAATTGTTACTCAAACTTAAAAAATAGTCTTTAACCAATGGATGATAAAATTTTAATATCTGATGACATTAATCTAGCAAATAATTTTGTAGGAAAAGTAATATCATGGAATGATGCATCAGATAAAAAAAATGTTATAGATATTCCCGGATATATAGCGAAAAATAAAGAAGAAATTAGAGCTACATTATTAGAATTAACTCATCAATGTGCAGTCTTTAGTTTAGATAATAAATCAATATTAGAGCATTTAGAGATAGAATCAGATTTTAGTTATTGGTGGTTCACGACTTTAGGACAATTAGAGCCTTATTCAAACGGAAAAAGTATTTATGACTTAATGAGACTGATAAGTATAAAAAAAATTCTTAAAGATAATCCCAAAAGAAAAATTTTTTTACATATAAGAGATAAAAAAACTTTCTATTTGATTGCTGATTGTTTAAAAAAACAAGAATATTTTAATACTTCAAGAAAATTTTATCTTCATCAAATTTATTATCAAATAACTAAGTCTTTTGATATTACTGTTTTATTGCTTGGTTTTTTGAAATTCTGTTATTTTTCTTCACAAAGAATAAGACTTAATCAATTTAAAAAAGATACAGAGATAAAAAATAAAAAAATATACATATATGATATTCTTGCTCATTATGAGGTTATATCAAATAAATTTAATTCTGGATATTGGACAGATTTAAAAGATTATCTAGATGAACAAAATATAAGTGTAGAGTGGTGTCATATTTATTATAATAGTTCTAAAAACTCATCATTAAATAAAATGGTTCTGGAGAGTAGTGGCTATGATAAAAATATAGAAAATAATACACATGATATTATTGATAAAGACATTTCTATAAGAGATTTTTTATCTACAATAAAAAAAGTTTTTTTACTTTTTATAAAATATAAATTTATAATTAAAAAGAACTCAAATAAAATATTTAATTCTAATATTGGTAATGATAACTGGAATTACTTTAATATAATTGATAACGATTTCAAAAAGTCAATTATTGGATACAGATCTTTCATAAATATTTACTATTTTATCACCTTAAGAAACAAAATAAAAAAATCTAATAAAGATGCAGTCTGTTTGTTTGTTCAGGAGAATCAGCCATGGGAATATTCATTAAGCTATTTTTGGAAAAAATATTTAAATAATAATTTAATTGGTGTTCCACATACAACTATACCTTATTTTGATTTTAGGTATTTTTTTGATAAAAAAACATTTGGACTATGGGGCTACCAACCTTACTTACCTCCGATCATGACCTTGAATGGACCTGATATGGAAAAGAAGTTTTCTGATTTTAATTTTCTCCCATCAAAATTATGTAAAACCGAAGCATTGAGGTATAATTATATTGAAAATGTAGTATTAAAGTCAAAAAAAATATGTGGCACTCCATCAATCTTAATAATAGGAGATTTAGTAAAAGAAATTACTCTAAAGCACTTAAGATTTACTCAAGAATGGTTGCATAAATTTAATCCTAACGTTAAAATTATATTTAGGCCCCACCCCGCTGCTAAAATAAATGATTATAATCAATTTAATTTTTTCAATTTGACTAAAGATTCTTTTGTAAATGATATCAATAATGCTGATATGTTCAGTGTGAATAACACAACTTCGGCAGCTGCAGATATATATGCTCTTAATTTACCATTAATAATGTATGATGATACAAATAGAATAAATTTTTCACCCATTTCATTCGTTAGTGACCAAATTACCGTTTCCAATATAGATGATTTTAATAATTGTTTTAATCAATTGCGTGATAAGCAAATTAATAAAAAAAAATTTTTCAATATTAATAAAAAAATTCCGTTATGGAAAAACTTAATAAATCAGTTTTTATAAATGACCAACTATTTGCTAATTACACGTTCGTCTATTTTTCAAGAATATTGTATATCTAAGCTTTACAATGCAAATAAACTAACTCATGTAATTTATGAAGCAGGAACTTCAGTTCAGTTAAATAGATATAAGATAATAAAAAAAAATATTATGAATATTTTCTTAGAATTCAAAAATCCTATTAATTTTTTTTATAAAATATATTTATTTTTCAATTATAATAAGTTTTATGGAAATAATAATTTTCATAACAATAGAATACTTGGAAAATTTAATAAAATTGATTCAAATTTATTAATCAAACATAAAGTTGAAAATATTAATAATGATACTGTTATAAATCTGATAAAAAAAATTAAGCCCAAAATTGTTTATGTATTTGGAACAGGAATGATTTCAAAAAATTTAATTAATAGTATTAATCTTAAAATTATTAATATGCACTGGGGAATCTCTCCTAAATATAGAGGTGAAGGAATTATTACAGCATTAGCATATTCAGATTTTAAGCATTTAGGTGTAACTATACATGAGCTAAATGAGAAAAGTGATGCAGGTAGAATTGCATATAGTACAACTATAAAAGTTGATAAACTGGACAATTTTTATTCTATTGGTTTAAAAATGACTGTGCTTGGAACTGAACTTTTTATAAAATATTGTAATCAGATCAGCGACCCAGTTTTTATAGAGCAGGATTTAAGTGAAGGAAGGTTATACAATAGAAAGTATATGAGGCTTAATTCAATATTATATAAAAGAGCATGGAAAAATATAAAATCGATAAAAAATGATTAAAGCAGCGCTAATTAAAGTATTAAAATCTAAGATAATTTCATATATCTTTTCAAGAGATATTATTTCTGATTTTTTTATCAAGGATAAGCTTATAGTTTTTTTATTTCATGAAGTAAGTGTAAATCCGTCAGAGTTTCACAGAGATCATAATCTAAATGTTGATCCAGAAATCTTTGAACATCAAGTTAAGCTTATAAAGAGAAATTTCAATATTATAAGTCCAGGTGATCTTAATGATAATACGATGAAGCTTTCTGATAATAATGCTATGATAACATTTGATGATGGTGCAAGAGGTTATTTTAAAAATGCAGTTCCAATTTGTGAAAAATATAAAATACCATCAATACATTTTTTAAATATGGCGCCTATTAATGGAGAAGTATTCTGGAGTGGATTAATTTCATATTTATACAAATATAAAAATGATTTTAGAGCAGATATTGATAAACAAAAAAAAGATTTAATAGAGTTAAATGAATCTTATGTAAATGATTATCTTAGCAGTCAAAATTCATCTGAGATTCATAAAAAAGCCAGAGAATACTATGGAGAGTTTGCAATAAATGAAGATTTAATTTCATCCTCTAAAAGTAAATATGTTTTTTTTGGCAATCATCTCTATAATCATTTTAATTGTACTAGATTGAGTGAAGTTAACCTACAAGATCAATATACAAAAAATCATAAAATTTTAAAAAAATATGATAATTATCTTGGATTTTTTAGTTACCCATTTGGTCAAAAAAAAACGTGCTATAATAAAAATACCAACTTAACAATAGATAAGCTTGGGGCAAAAAAAATATTTACATCAAATCCAATAAACTATGAATACAAAGAAAAGATTGTACATAGAATACCACTAAAAAATGATATAAAAGATATTAATAGGTTAAAATCACAAATTGTTTTATCGCGAATACATAATTTAATGAGATCATGAAAAATTTGACTAAAAATCTAATAAATAATATTAGATATCATATTTATATTTTTATAGAAAAATATCTTAGAATACATATTACTTTAGTACATTTTTATTCTCCCATACCTGAGATAAGTAAACTTAATAAGAAAAACTTTAATGTGAATAGTAATATCTTGATTGATTTAGATAAGGATAAGCATGTTGATCTTGTCAAAGAACTAAAGCAATATATGCCTGAGTATACACCAATGGTGAATCCAGGTTTATCAACTGTAGATTCTATCAACCTATTTTGTATGATACGTCACAACAAGCCAAAAAAAATTGTTGAAATTGGCTCAGGATATTCCACAAAAATTATATTATTTGCAATAAGTAAAAATGAAATTGAAGGATTTCCATGTAATTTAATTGCTATTGAGCCATATCCAAAAAAATTTTTAAAAGATATAAATTTATCAAACTTCAAACTTATTAATGAGAAGATTCAAGATGTTGATCACAATTTAATTATAGATGCTGAGATGTTATTTATAGACTCTACTCATGTTTCCAAATTCCAGTCAGATGTAAACACTGAAATATTTGAAATTATACCAACTTTAAAGATTGGAACTTTAATACATTGGCACGACATTATGATTCCAGGTGATTATCCAGAAAAGTGGATAAAACATGGTAATAAGTTTTGGAACGAATCATACCTAGTTCACGCATTTATGCTTTACAACGATTCATTTGAAGTTGTTTGGGGTTCAAGATTTATACAAATGCATTATCCAAGCTTAATTAATGAATATTACAATGACATCAATCTAAATGATGACAATGAACAATTAAGTTCATTTTGGATAAAAAGAGTTAAATAAATTTAAGTGAACATATCAGTAGTCATACCAACTTTAGGCGATAATATATTATTTAAAACACTTGAATCAATTAATAAATCTTCAATAAAACCAATTGAAATAATAATATGCATTCCTAAAAATGTATTGATTAATTACGAAAAATTTAAAATATCTGATAATATTACGATTTTAAATACAACGTCTAAAGGGCAAGTTGCTCAGAGGGCAGAAGGTTTCATGGAAGCCAAGTGCGAATATGTTCTTCAGTTAGACGATGATATAATTTTAGATAAACATTGCATAAAAGAATTGATCAAATGTATTTCTGTAGATGCTAAAAAATCAATAGGTCCAAAAATATTTGGATTAGATAATAATTATCATTCACCACGGATAAAATCTAAAAAAGCTTCATTTTATGAAAGATTTATTTTTTTTATCTTAAATGGTAAAAATGGTTTTATGCCAGGAAAAATTTCCTTAGCTGGAGTTGCATTTGGGGTTCCAAATAATAATCTAGATGTAGATGCAGATTGGTTGCCTGGAGCTTGTATTTTACATAATAAAAAAAACATAATTAGCTATAATTATTACCCTTATCAAGGAAAAGCCTATAGTGAGGATATCCTTCATAGTAAAATACTAAAACAAAATGGCGTATCTTTAATTAGATCTGGAAGTGCAAAGTGCACTATTGATCTCAAAAGTGGAACAAATTTATCAAATGTATTGTTTGAATTTTTTTATGTATTAAGAATTGGTTTTCATATCATAGAAAATAAAAAAAATATGTACAGATATATAATTTTTCAAATAGTTGTGTATGTTTCAATGTTAAAAAATATTTATATAAAAAATAAATGATAAAATATAAAAACTATCGTCTTAGATCAATCTTATTATTTTTTTTTATTTCATTATTTTTTTATACGCCATTTAATTATTCTGGTCTAACGCCAGTATGCTTAATTATCTCCGTTATACTATTTTTAACTTTATTCTTAAAAAATATTAAAATACCAAAACTTAATTTAGTAGATATAGGGTTAATTTCTTTTTTAATATATCTTCCAATTAATGCCGTAATAAATATTGATCAAATTTTTTTGAACTATAATCATCTATTTGCTTATTATGCTGTTATAATATTATACTATTTTACATTAAGATTTTGGATATTTAATTTTATAGGAAATAATTTTAACTTAACAATAAAATATTTATCAATTGGATTTGTATTAATATGCTTATCAGGAATTCTTGATTATGTATTAATGCAAAATTGGATATTTCTACATGATTATTTTCCAATGCCTGAGAGTAATACTCGTATTTCAGGAATTGTTAATAGTAAAGATAATTGGGAGAAAACTATTTGGAGTAGAGCTAAAGGTTTTTACACTGAGCCAACACTATTAGCTTTTGCGATAGCTTCGCTAGGTCCAATTGTATTACAATATAATCTAAAATATAAATCATCAAATACATTCATATTCATCTTATTATTGTTTATAATATCATTAATTTTATCTAGAAGCGTTACTGCTTTTGTTGCAATTGGATGTGCATTACTCATCACATCGCTCTTAACCTTTGATCTAATTAAAATAAAAAGTAAAATTAAGCCATTAAATTTTATACTAGTTATTAGTACATTATTATTAATAATTATATTAGCTGTATTTTTAGGATTTTATAATGGAAATGGTGAAGGCTATTTATCAAATATATTCAATTATTTATATCATTATCAAGACGTTATGAGCCGTAAATTATTTGGATTATTCAATGAAGGAAACTTTACCACATTAAACTCATCAATTGAAAGATCAGAAAGATGGCTATTTACAATTTCATATATACTTAATTCAAACAATATGCTTTTTGGATTTGGTCCAGGCTTTGAATCTGCTGGTGGACTTCAAGGGGGATCAACATTAAATTGGTGGTTAAATATAATTCTTGATTATGGTTTTATTGGATTTGCAATTATATTATTTTCCATATTAGGAGCATTTTATAATATCTTTATCAATCATAGTGAAATGAAATATTCACTTTTAATGTCATTGATTATATCTGTAATTTATTTAATAACACAAACGGGTTATTATTTTCCTAATTTATGGATTATTCTTGTACTATCAGGAATAAAATTTAAATAAAATTAAATGTCTAGCAATAAGAAAATACAAATAGCTCATATTATTCCAAAAATGAATTATGGAGGTGTTGAGACTGCTATAAAAAAAAGCTATAATGATTTAAATAAGATATTTGATTATAAAATTATTACAGTTAAAAAAAAGGGTTCAATTGACCTTAATCAGGAAAGTGTTGTATCTTTTCTATTAAAAATATTCTTTAAAAAGATTAATCCTGATTTAATAATCACATCACTATGGTGGAGCCATCCATTTGGATTGTTACTTAAAATTTTTGGATATAAATGGTATGCTTTTTATCATAGTTCGGCTTCAACACACTATCTAAACAAAAAAATTACAAATCTTTCTGCAAAAA
>ENA-OSJC01002524-OSJC01002524.1-marine-metagenome-genome-assembly--contig:-NODE-2524-length-13751-cov-4.783970_pt1 | contig 13751 bp, 12 predicted proteins | sample MGYA00237885_ERZ534234 | MGnify/ENA primary metagenome ERZ534234 (study PRJEB26413, sample SAMN06343907) | marine metagenome | isolation source: coastal waters | place: Atlantic Ocean: West Antarctic... | reverse complement strand
AAATATTCATCATGATAGTGAAGTAATATCGATAAAGAAATAAAATGGAAAAATAGAAAGTTTAGAAACATCTCGTGGAGAAATAAAAGGAAAAAAAATAGGTTTTGCTGTAGCAGGAAATACATCTCGCTTATGGAGTATGGTAGATTTAGGGAGCCTTCCTATTGAATCTCATAAATTACAAGCTTTTGTTACTGAGTCTATTAAGCCACTTCTTAATCATGTTGTTGTTTATGGAGTAGGTGGTGCTCATTTCTATATTTCACAATCAAATAAAGGAAGTATGGTTTTTGGAGGTGATTTAGATTGGTACAAATCATATGCGCAAAGAGGAAATCTACCTATAGTTCAAGATAGCGCTGAAGCTGCGATGGCAATCCTTCCATGCCTAGGAAGAATTCGTTTACTTCGTCACTGGGCAGGAGTGATGGATATGTCTATGGATGGCTCTTTCTTTATGTGTAAAACACCAATATCAAATTTATATTTAAATGCTGGTTGGAATTATGGTGGCTTTAAAGCTAGTCCTGCATCAGGTTGGTATTTTGCTGATTTAATAGCTAATGAGCAACCTCATAAATATATTCAAAACCATAATTTAGAGAGATTTGAAAAAGGAATTAATTTGGATGAGCGCGGTGCTGGACCAGATCCAAAGTTGCACGGTTAAAATATGATACGTATTAATTGTCCATATTGCGGTGAAAGAGATCATAGTGAATTCACTTATGGTGGAGACGCAAGTATTAAATATCCAAGTCTTGATGCTCCGGAAAAAGAATGGACGGAAGCAATATTTTTTAGGAAAAATATTTATGGAAAACAACTAGAAACTTGGCATCATACAAGTGGTTGTAGAATGTGGTTAGAAGTTGAACGCTCTACACAGACTCATGAAATTTTTTCTGTTAAGGCATGTCATTCTGAATTGAATAAAATTATACAAAAAGAGAAATCAAAATGACATCTAGAAGAATTAATAATTATGGGAAAGTAAATCGTAATAGAGTTGTTTCTTTTATTTGGAATCAGAAAAAATATTTTGGTTTTGAGGGAGATAGTCTCGCATCAGCTATGTTAGCCAATGATATAAAGATAGTAGGAAGAAGTTTTAAATATCACCGTCCTCGAGGCATAATGTCATGTGGTGTTGAGGAATCTGGAGCACTTATAACAATTGGTCAAGAAGAAAAAAGAGATCCAAATGTAAGAGCTACCACTCAAGAACTTTATGAAGGTTTGGTTGCATCAGGTCAAAATGCCTATCCAGATGTAAACTTTGATTTAGGAGCGGTTAGCGGATTATTAGGTCGTTTTTTTGCAGCAGGTTTTTATTATAAAACATTTATAGGCTTACCTCCTTTTGAGTGGGGAAAAGGAACAAAAGCTTGGATGTTTTATGAAAAGATAATTCGAAAAGCTGCTGGAATGGGAATTGCATCAAGGTTGCCGGATCCTGATACCTACGAACACGCCAATGATTTTTGCGATGTTATGGTTATTGGCTCTGGCCCTGCAGGTATTGCTGCAGCACAGGAAGCAGCAGATAAAAAATTAGATGTTATTTTGGTGGAGCAAGAATCTGTAATTGGTGGAGACAAATTATCAGATGCCGACTTTGATAGTAAAAATTTACGATCATCACTTATAAGCTCTGGCGTTAAGATTATGACTAGAACAACAGCTTTCGGCTTATATGATAATTGTGTAGCTGGTTTATTAGAAAGAGTTACCGATCATACGAATATTAAACCCGAATATTTGCCACGTCAGCGTTTCTGGACCATTCGAGCAAAGCATATTATTTTAGGCACAGGAGCTTTTGAGCGTCATATCGCTTTTAATAATAATGATGTCCCAGGAGTGATGAATGCAAATGCTGCAAAACATTATTTGAATAGATATGGCGTTTTATCTGGTCAAAATATCACTTTGGCTACAAACAACGATTCTGTTTATGGGACTGCTTTAGAGCTTGCTCAGGCTGGATCCAATGTTAGTATTGTTGACTCACGATTTTCTGTAGGAAATGAAATTACTGAAGAGTTAAGTAAAAATAACATCGAGCTTATTCTAGGAAGAGTTCCGTATAGTATAAATGGAAAAAAATCAGTTCACAATATTGAATTAAAAAACTCTAACTTAGAGAATTCAAATCATAAACATCGAATTACAAGTGATTTAGTTTTGTTGTCTGGAGGCTGGTCCCCAGTAGTACACTTATTATCTCATAGAGGAGTCCGACCAAAGTGGGACAATGAAAATTTATGTTTTGTTCCTGATGAAATTAAAGAACCTATAACAGTAGCAGGTTCTGCATCTGGGATTTGGGGAACGGGAGATTGTGTTGCTTCAGGAGTGGCAGCAGGGTTAAACGCTGCAAAATCTTTAGGATTAAAAACTACTGATTATTTTTTTCCAAAACGTGGAGGTTGGAAAAATCCAATCCAACCTTTGTATGAAATTAAGTATAAAAAAAGTAGATCGAAAAGTTTTATAGACTATCAGCACGACGTTACGTGCGATGATGTAAGGTTAGCCCATCGCGAAGGTTTTGTCTCAGTAGAGCATTTAAAAAGGTATACCACTCTTGGTATGGCTAACGATCAGGGCAAGATGGGGAATATTATTGGCTTAGCAGTAATGGCTGAATTATTAAATAAAAAAATTCCTGAAGTTGGCACTACAGTTTTTAGGCCACCGTATACTCCTGTTGCAATTGGGGCGCTTGCAGGACGCAATGTAGGTAAACACTTTAGAGCTTTAAGAGTTACCCCAATGCATAGATGGAATTTAGATAATGGAGCTAAGATGATTGAAGTTGGTTTGTATCAAAGACCTTGGTATTACCCTGCGGAGGGAGAAACTTTATCAGATTCTTATATTCGTGAAGCTGAAACTGTAAGAAAAACAGTGGGAATTTGCGATGTTACATCTTTAGGTAAAATAGCTATTCAAGGACCTGATTCTACTGAATTTTTAAATCGCGTTTATTCTAATGCTTTTGCAAAGTTAGCAATTGGAAAAGCTCGATACGGTATAATGTTGCGCGATGATGGCATTGTTATGGATGACGGTACATCCTGGCGTTTAAGTGAAAATGATTATTTTATGACAACATCTACTGCTCAAGCTGCGAAGGTAATGGCTTGGTTGGAAGAATTATTGCAGACACGCTGGAGCGATTTGAAAGTTCATGTCGCATCTGTTTCAGAGCAATGGGCTGGTGCAGCAGTAGCAGGTCCAGAATCTAGAAATACTTTAATTGAGTGCTTAGAAGATCCGCAAGTTATTTCCAATGATAGTTTGCCTTTTATGGGAGTGATTTCTACTAACTTAAAAAATGGTATTCCATGTAGAATAGCACGTATTAGTTTTTCTGGTGAAATGGCATATGAAGTTTACACTGCATCAGATTATGCTCCTGATATGATGGATATACTATGGAAATCAGCACAAAACTTTAAAGGATGTCTTTATGGTTTGGAGGCGCTTGGTGCTCTTCGTATTGAGAAAGGTCACGTAACAGGTGCTGAATTAGATGGTAGAGTAACTATAGATGATGCTGGTCTTGGTAAAATGGCCTCAGTAAAAAAATCATATATTGGGAGTGCAATGAGAAGCAGAGGAGTTCTTAGTGATGAAGGAAGAGAAACACTCGTAGGACTATTTCCAAAAAATAAAAATGAAAAATTTGATGCAGGTACAATCTTATGTGAAGTGGGAAAAGTTAATGGTTTTGGAATTGGTCGAATAACTGCTGTTACTCATTCTCCAGCTTTAGGACACTGGATAGGCTTAGGTTTTATTAAAGGTGGAGTAAATAGTTGGAAAAATAAAGAAATACTCGGAAGCGACCCTGTGCGTAATAATGAGGTGAGAATAGAGGTTGTTTCTCCTCATATGTATGATCCGGAGGGAGAGAAGATGCATGGTTAATCGAGCTTCGGCATTATTTACAAACTACAAAATTGGTTCGACGAAGGTTAATGATAAAGTCTCATTATCTTTTAAAGAAATTAGAGATTTGGATATTAAGCAAGTTGCAGCTTGGCCATCTACAATTGAAATTATTGATTCACAATTAGCAAATATTATAGATAATTCAAATGCACCTCGTTTTAATCAATCTTTATCTAATAATGATAAACATATACTACGAATAGAACCTTTAAAATGGTGGTTAATAGGAGGGGATAATATTGAAATAACTTCTGAAGAGGGATCTGTTGTTGATTTATCTCACGCTTTTACTATGATTGAAATTCAAGGCGATAGTGTTAGAGATTTTCTTAACAGACATCTACCTTTGGATTTAAGAGATCATTCATTTCCAATTAACTATGTAGCATCTTCATCTATACATCATGTAAGTATAAAAATTTGGAGAACAAATCAGGGATACAGACTATTTATTCCTCGTGGCTTTGCCTTGTCTATTTGGGAGATTCTTTTAGAGACTGCCTCTCAATTCGGTTACGAAATACTCTGAACTTATTCTTAATAGACAATTTAATAACTTTCCAATAGATAATCTTACATAATAAAATGCAAAAATTTACAATAGCTAATTCAAAAAGATTAAGAAAAACTCCCTACACTTCTAGAGTTGAGAAGCAAGGAGTCACAGCATATACAATCTATAATCATATGCTACTACCTGCAGGTTTTGAAGATCCACTAGAAGATACATATTATCATTTAAAAGAACATGTGCAGGTATGGGATGTAGCGGCCGAAAGACAAGTTGAAATTACTGGCAAAGATTCAGCTAAGCTTATTCAATTAATGACATGCAGAGATTTGTCAAAATCAAAAAATGGACGTTGTTATTATTGTCCAATAATTGATAACAAAGGCGGGCTAATAAATGATCCAATTATATTAAGAATTAGCAACGAAAAGTGGTGGCTTTCAATTGCAGACTCTGATGTTATCTTATTTGCAAAGGGGTTAGCTTTAGGAAATGTATTCGATGTAAATATTATAGAGCCGAATGTAGATATAATGGCAGTTCAAGGACCAAAATCTTTTGCATTAATGGAAAAAGTTTTTGGAAAAAAAATTACAGAACTAAAATTCTTTGGATTTGATTATTTTGAATTCAAGGGATCAAAACATTTGATAGCTCAATCCGGCTGGTCAAAGCAAGGTGGTTATGAGATATATGTAGAGGATACTAATTCTGGATTAGAATTGTATGATTATCTTTTTGATATAGGTCAAGAATTTAACATTAAGCCAGGATGCCCACATTTAATTGAAAGAATTGAAAGTGCTTTATTTTCATATGGAAATGATATGGATAATAACGACAACCCTTTTGAATGCGGTTTTGATAAATATGTGAATTTAGATTCTGACGTTGAATTTCTAGGAAAAAACGAGCTAATAAAGATAAAAAAAAAAGGAATTAAAAAAAAATTAATGGGTGTCTTTATTAACACTAAAGAAATTTCTGTAACAGAATCGATAGAAATTAAAGATCAAAGCAATAATGTAATAGGCGAATTAAGATCAGGTGTTTTTTCCCCTCATTTTAATAAATCTATTGGTATAGCAATGATAAAGAAACCATATTGGGGAATGAAACAAAACTTGATAATTGAGATTGATGGTAATTCTTTTAATGGAACATTAACTGAATTGCCTTTTATATAATTTTTAAATTAATCATTTGCATCTCCGCCTCCAGCACCTTTATTTCTTGATTCTTCTGATTCTGGAACAAAAGTTCTATTTGCAATAATAGAAATTTTATCCCAATTGTCTTCATTAGGCTTTAAAGATTTTGATAGATTTTCTTGAATTATTTTTTCATTTATTATTTCTTTATAGGTGTTATTTGTATCACTGATAACTTCATTGGATAAAGTTATCTTTACTTCACTCTCATTAATAATATTTTCTTCCATAGAATAAAATATTTTATTATCGTAGATTTTGAAAATATTAGTTTGCTCGCCGAAGTCTCTGTAAATTAATTCTAAATATCTAATGTTTTTATTAGCTTTATATAAAAGCGGTAAAAATAATATGCCGTTAGAACAATTATTTATATTAATTGATATTTCATTATCTTGATAAGTATTAGATTGAAGAAAATCTATAAGTCCAGATCCTTTCATTAAAATAGATTTTTTTTTAAAATCTATTTTAATGCTGTTTTCTTTAAGATTTAATACTCCATCATATCCTTGATCAATTTGTTTAATATTATTTATAAATATATCCACTCCCTTTAATTTATTTAATTCCAACCAAGCTATAATATAAGCAGCATCTTCATCAGCCCCAAATGGAAATCCCATTCCACTAAATGCTCTTTGTGAGGTCGTGTAAATTTCATAAAACGAGTAACCCATCTTTAAAGAAGTTAATATGAGTTCATTGTTGCAAATCCCCAATTCTCAACATTTTCATTGTCTAAGTCGCTATAAAAAGGAGCTCCTGGAAAAAAACTTACTCTCAACCAGCGGTCTGATTTTGGATCATATCTTGATGCACCAAAAAATGAGAGTTTGAATCGAAGCATGTTGATCGGCATTATATTTTTTGCCAGTATGTTGTCATTTACTTCCCCGTAATGATAATTTGTTAAAGTTTGTATTCGTCGAATTATTCCTCTAAATTGAGGATAGTGAATTAAAAATTTACCAACATTATAATCATGAGTTTCTTTGTGATCTTTTAAAAAATTGTAAATCTCTTGGGTCATTTTACCAATACCAAGAGGCTGTTCTAACTCAGCACCATTTTCATTAAATCTTTCACCTAATCGAGGCTCTAATTTTTCTTCAGAAATATACCAAAATAAATGTAAATTTTCTTTTTTTGAGAAATCTATATCTAAAGCCCACTTATAATTATTTTCAATTATTTGAATTAAAGAGATAATATTTGCTTTTACATCTAAATCCATATCATCAGATTGAGACATATTTTCAGCCAAAGGATCAGCTATGGAGGGATATAGCTCAATTAGTTGAACATACGTAATTTCCTGTGCATCAAAATTTAATTCTTTAGAAGTAAAGCTAAGTATGGAATTCCAACTATTATTATTTTTTTCAATTTTGAAATCTTCACACAATTTAATAACTTTACTTAGATCGGTAAATGATTCTTTATTTTTTTTCCTTTGATACTGATCATTAGTTAAAACTTCATCAAGATAATCTCGAGCTTTTTTTAATAGCTTAATAAATTTATTTAATTTTTTTTCTGTTATAAATTCTTCTTCTGTTATTTTTTCAATCGCTAAATAATATTGACTCATCCATTGATGAACTAGTTTAGGGTGCTTTATTATAAACGGTGCCATACCTAGGCCTGTAGAATTTCCTATTCCTAAGTGTTGCTTTATGTTACCATTTATTTTCACAGCTTTATTCGGATTTATAGAATGAGCAACATGCTCAACAAGGTCAACACTAAACTCTCTAATTAAATATACAGCTAACATTTCTGCTCTAAATGGTTGATTAAATATTGTAGATTTTTTAGTACTTATAAAATCTGAAAGACCAAATTTACCACTTCCATAAACAGCAGTTGTACGCAATAAGTAGCCAACTTCATTTATTTCTTTAATATTGGGTTGAAATCCTTCAGATAAACATTCAGCAATTTTATTAAATAAACGAACACTTTTATTTGCTCTGCTAAGAATGAGTTCTTTTGGAGAATTTCGTCCAGATTCTTGCAATGGGATATTAAGTTTTAATCTGCTTAGATCTTCGTCGCTAACTTTGCCAATGTGAAGAGTATATGCAGTATCCCATTTTTCTGCAATGACTCTGTCACTTCTATCATTATCTGCTAAATATTGAGATAAGCAAACAAGAGAATAAATTTCTTTAGCTGTATTAACTTCGTAAATTGCAGTACCGTACCCCTCCTTATCTAAATCAAATTTTGATCTTGTAATTATCCAATTCTCCTTATGCATGGTTCTCAACATGCTGCGCGAGAAACTTAATCTAGATGGATATCTGGATCCCATCCTATCTAATGTCATAGAGGAGCTTGATTGATTATGAGAGATTTTTTGCAACATATTATAAATATATATAGTGAATTATAAGAAATTAATTAGTATTGATATTGAATAAATTATGTCAAACCAACTTAAAAATCAAATATTTATTGATGGTCTCGAATATTGCAACTGGAATAGGGAAATCCTTGAAGATTTGTGGAATGGTGGAATAACTGCAGTTCATGCTACGTTGGTATATTGGGAAAATACAGAAGAATCATTTGCCAAAATTAAAGAATGGGAAAAGTTAATACTAGATAATAATGATATAATTTGCCATGCAAAAACTACAAAAGATATTTTAGATGCTAAATTAAATAACAAAGTAGCTTTTATATTTGGATTTCAAAATTCAGCTCCTATTGCAAATGATATTTTCTTAGTAGAAAAATTTTTTGATAAAGGAATAAGATTTATGCAGCTAACTTATAATAATCAAACACCTTTAGGAGGAGGATGTTTCGAGCCAAAAGATTCAGGTGTAAGTCGTTTTGGAAATTCTGTAATTGAAGAAATGAATAGATTGGGAATGATAGTTGATCTAAGTCATGCCGGCAGGCAAACCTGTTTAGATGCAATAAATATTTCATCTAAACCTGTAGCGATATCTCATGCAAATCCAAATTTTTTTCATAAGGCAGTAAGAAATATTGATGAGGATGTATTAATAAATTTAGCAAAGCGGAATGGTTTTATAGGATTAAGTCTTTATCCTTTTCATCTAAAGGATCAGGGTAAATGTAAAATTGAAGATTTTTGTTTAATGGTTAAACAACTCATTAAGCTAATAGGAATTGATCATATTGGTATTGGCTCAGATCTTTGTAATAATTGGCCAGATGATGTTGTTATGTGGATGCGAAATGGTAGATGGACTAAAAAAATAGATTATGGGGAATCTCTAAACAAGAGTACTACTTGGCCTGAGCAGCCCAGCTGGTTTAAAAAAGGTAGTGATTTAAAAAATTTATATGAAGGTATGGTTGTAAACGGAATAAAAGAAAAAGAAGCTTTTAAAATTCTTGGTGAAAATTGGTTAGAATTTATGAAGTTGCATTTTTAGATTTATTTGTTTGGTAAGTTGCATATATTAAGCTGCTAATCACAATAATTGCACCTAAAGATTGATAAATATTTAAAGTTTCACTTAATAAAATTGTCGCCCCTAAGATTGCAACTACAGGCTCTGTATACAGCAGTAAAGCAGTTCTTGATTGCCCAATTTTGGGGATTGCTAAAAGCTGTAGAAAAAAAGCAATAGCATAGCAGAGAGAAGGTATCAAAATAATTAACCATGCTTTAAGACTAATACTTAAATTAATTTCAAAAAATACTCCAATTAAAATTATAAAAAAAATAGTATTAAAAAAATTGGTGAAAGCATTTATATGAATAGCCCGTATATTTTTATTAGACATTTTTTGATTTGTTAAAATCATTGTGGAGGCTCCTATGGAAGCAATAAAAGCAAAACTTACACCAGTTAAATTTAAATTTTGAAATGAGGGTCCTAAAACTAGAAATAAACCAATGAATGAAATAAAGAAAACAATTTTAATATTTGAGTTAATCTTTTCTTTGTCAAAAAAAATAGATGCTATCAAAACAATAATTGGATAGGTGCAAAATATTAAGATAGCTAGACTAACAGGGATATATTTTACAGACAGTAAAAGGCCTGTTGTTAATAAAATGGATCCAGAAGTAAAAAATAAAAAAAGCTTAATATGTGTTTTATATATATTAAGAGTTGGTTTGTTTTTGATAATTGCTGGTGTTATCAAAATCGAGGCGACTAAATATCTAAGAATAATGGCCAGACCAACACTTGCGCCTAAATTATAGGCAATTTTAGTTAATGGACCTATAAACCCAAAAAATACTCCAGCGCCAATTGCGCAAAATATTCCAATAATATGCATATACAGCTGATATCTTGTTTTCTTTGATTTTCAACCTAATCTAAACTTGACATTTTGATATAATTTGAAATACGAGATACATATAAAATAAGAGGTTGATTTGTCTTTTGAAAATAAAAAATTTGTTAGATTTGAAAACATAGATAAAAGCTATGATGGTAAAGAGTTGGTTGTTAAAAACCTAAATTTAGATATTGCAGAAGGTGAATTTTTAACTTTATTAGGCCCTTCAGGATCTGGAAAAACCACAACTTTAATGATGTTAGCTGGTTTTGAAAATCCTACTAATGGTGAGATTTTCATAGATTCAGTTCCCATTAGCAACATTACTCCTCATAAAAGAGGAATAGGAATGGTTTTTCAAAATTATGCTTTATTTCCTCATATGAGTGTCTTTGAGAATTTAGCCTTTCCACTGAAAGTTAGAAAATTTTCTAAAGAAGAAATTGAAAAAAAAGTTAGCAAGGCTTTGAATATGGTTGATTTATTGAATTTTGAGAATCGAATGCCAAATCAACTTTCAGGAGGACAACAACAAAGAGTGGCAGTAGCAAGAGCTTTAGTATTTGATCCAAAGCTTGTTCTTATGGATGAGCCCTTAGGAGCATTAGATAAAAATTTAAGAGAGAGCATGCAATATGAGTTAAAGCATATTCATGAAACTTTAGGAGTGACAGTAGTGTATGTAACTCACGATCAAAGCGAAGCACTAACTATGTCAAATAGAATTGCCGTTTTTAATGATGGTAATATTCAACAACTCTCTAGCCCTTCTAAACTTTACGAGGAGCCAGAAAATTCTTTTGTTGCTAAATTTATAGGCGAAAATAATACAATTGACGGTGTTGTTAAGGAAATAAGTTCTGATTCCTGTAAAGTGGAAATTAAATCAGGTGAAATTGTTTATGCTAGTCCAATTGCAATTAATAATATTGGTGAAAAAACAAGTATATCGTTAAGGCCTGAGAGAATAATTTTAAACCCGCATGATAAAACTCCTAACAGATTTGAAGCTGAGGTTAGAGAGATAATTTATCATGGCGATCACACTAGAGTAAGAGTAAATTTATTAGGGAAAGATGATTTTATTTTAAAAGTTCCAAATTCTAGCGATATAAGTAATATCAATCAGGGTGATAAAATGAGCTTGGGTTGGGAAATTAAAGATAGTAGAGCTCTAGATTCAGATTAAAATACTTAAAATGCCTAATTACCTTAGCTTTTTCAAGTAACCACTCTTTTTTTTGTTTTGGAAATTTGATATTCTCGTGTTACGGGCTTATATAACTATTTAACAAAAATTTAGGAGGAAATTATGAAAAAAATGCTAAAAATGGCGTTAATTTCTATTATATTTATACCTTCCCTAGCATTTGCTGAAGTAAATGTAGTTTCGTGGGGTGGTGCTTACACTGAGAGTCAAAAACTTGGTTATGGCGATCCATATCAAGAAATGTCAGGTGTAAAAGTTAACTGGATAGATTATTCTGGTGGTTTGAGTGAAGTTAGAACTCAGGTTGAATCTGGAAATGTAACTTGGAATATAATTGATTTATATGCAAAAGATACAATTACAGGTTGTGATGAAGGTCTTTTAGTTGAATTTGATTTTGATAACGATTTTCCTGCAGCTCCAGATGGAACAAAAGCTAGTGATGATTTCTTTACAGATATGCCAAGTAAATGTGCTGTTGGAAATATATTATACTCGTGGAACTATGCGTACAGCCCGGATGTTTTCCCAGGACAAGACGTGATGCCTAGCACAATTGTTGATTTCTATGATACTGCAAAGTATCCTGGTAAAAGAGCAATTTATAATGGTGCAATGTCAAACTTAGAGCAAGCTTTAGTTGCTGATGGTGTGTCTGCAGATGCAGTCTATGGTGTTTTAGAAAACCAAACAGGTGCGGTAGATAGAGCTATAAATAAAATTAGAACTCTATGTGAAGATCCAAATGGTGGATGTATATTCTGGTCAGCTGGAGCTCAACCTCCAGAACTTCTTGCAAGTGGAGAGGTTGTAATGGCAACTGGTTGGAATGGTAGATTCTTTAATGCTGTAGTAGGTGAAGGAACTAACATTGTACAAGTTTGGGACGGACAAATTTTAGATTATGAGTATTTTGCTATGATAGCTGGTTCTCCAAATCAAGATGAGGCAATGGATGCTTTACGTTACTTTACTGGAACGGAAGGATTGGCTGGAAGTGCTAAGTACATAGCTTATGCACCATGGAGAGTTTCTTCATTGGATATTATTGAAGCTGGCGAGCCTTGGTATAAAGATGGCACAACTAATATGATGCCTAATATGCCTACTGCTGCTGCAAATACAGAAAATTATATATTAATGAATCCTGATTATTGGGCTGACAACGAAGTTGAAGTCGGCGAAGCTTGGGAAGCATTTAAATCATCTCTATAATTTTATAGGTTGATGTATTAATTGGAGGCGACTATGTTATAGTCGCCTCTTTTTTCATGAACAGCATATCTTCAAAACAAATACTTACTACAGATGGAGTTCCATTAGAGATTAGCCTTAAAAAAGCTGAAAGAAGAAATAAAATAAAGTCTTTTTTATTGGTTTCCCCACTTCTTCTTTTCATATTAGTTATTTATATTTCACCTATTGCAAATCTTCTTACAAGAAGTGTTGATAATACTCTGATTTCAACTCTTTTACCCGAAACATATGTAGCTTTAGGAGATTGGGATGGGAAAAGCTTGCCTTCAGAGGAAATATATAAAATTTTTTTTATTGATCTTGAGATAGCTCATAAAGCAAAAATTTCTGGCAAAGTTTCTACAAGATTAAATTATGCAAAAGGTGGCTTTAAGAGCTTGATTAACAAAACAAGAAGAAAATTAAAAAACTTTGAAGATGGTAACTATAAAGAGCAATTCATTTCTATTCATAAGAAATGGGGAGATCTAGAATATTGGCAAGCAATGAAAACTGCAATGCCTAAATATACTTATGATAAATATTTAAATTCCTTTGACTATGAAAAAAATTTTGAAGGTAAGATTGTCGAAAAGCCAAAAAACAGACAGGTTCACAAAATGTTATGGCTTCGAACATTATACGTAGCTCTTGGGGTAACTTTTTGTTGTTTTCTTTTAGCGTTTCCAATTGCACATTTATTAGCAACAATTCCTTTGCGTTATAGCAATTTATTAATGATATGTGTTTTATTGCCTTTTTGGACATCTCTTTTAGTTAGGACGTCAAGCTGGATGATTCTATTGCAGTCGCAGGGAGTGATAAATGATATTTTAGTTTTTTTTAATATCGTTTCTGACGATAATAGACTTGAATTAATGTATAATATGAATGGAACTTTTATTGCGATGACTCAAATTTTATTGCCTTTTATGGTATTACCTTTGTATAGTGTGATGAAAACAATCCCCCCATCCCTTATGAGAGCAGGAAATTCATTGGGAGGCACTCCATTTTATTCTTTTAGAAAAATTTACTTTCCTTTAACATTTCCTGGAATTGGAGCTGGCTGTCTTTTGGTTTTTATACTTTCAATTGGTTATTATATTACTCCAGCTTTAGTTGGAGGACCAAGCGGAACTTTGATTAGCAATCGGATTGCTTACCACATGAAAGAAACTTTAGATTGGGGAATGGCTGCAGCTATGGGCACAATACTTTTAGTTTCTGTGTTAATATTATATTGGGTTTACAACAAACTTCTTGGAATAGATAATCTTAAGTTAGGATAGATAATGGCTTTACCAAAACATACTGAGTTTAGATATAGAGTTTGGCA
>ENA-OSJC01002520-OSJC01002520.1-marine-metagenome-genome-assembly--contig:-NODE-2520-length-13757-cov-5.544956_pt1 | contig 13757 bp, 16 predicted proteins | sample MGYA00237885_ERZ534234 | MGnify/ENA primary metagenome ERZ534234 (study PRJEB26413, sample SAMN06343907) | marine metagenome | isolation source: coastal waters | place: Atlantic Ocean: West Antarctic... | reverse complement strand
GCTGATAATACATTTTGCAAATTTTCATTCGGCGATACACCCTTAAAGCCATTTGGGTATTCCTCTTCAATAAATGCGGTCGTTATGTTGCCTGACTGAAAACGGGAATGTCCCATAACCGCTGACAAGAAAGGTAAGTTATGTCCAATACCTTCCAACTCAAAACTATCTAGCGCTGTTTCCATCGCAGAAATTGCTGCATCTCTATCAGGTGCCCAAGTGCATAACTTTGCAATCATCGGATCATAAAACATTGAGATTTCGCCGCCTTCAAACACACCCGTATCATTTCTCACAATTCGATCAGTATGCACTTCTTCAACAGGTGGGCGGTAACGGGTTAAGCGTCCAATTGATGGTAGAAAATTACGGTAAGGGTCTTCAGCATATAGGCGACACTCCATTGCCCAGCCATTAAGATTTACATCATCTTGCTTGTGCGAAAGCTTCCCTCCCATAGCTATAAAAATCATTTGTTCAACTAAATCTATACCAGTAATCATTTCGGTTACTGGGTGCTCCACTTGCAATCGGGTATTCATTTCCAGAAAATAGAAATTTCGATCTTTGTCGACAATGAACTCTACAGTTCCAGCACTTGTATAGCCGACAGCAAGCGCTAAAGAGCATGATTGCTCTCCCATTGCTTTACGTGTTTTATTATCCAAAAATGGACTTGGAGCTTCTTCAATAACTTTTTGATTTCGACGTTGAATAGAACATTCACGTTCACCCAAATAAATACAATTACCGTGACTGTCAGCTAATATCTGAATTTCGATATGGCGTGGTTGTACTACAAATTTTTCAATAAAAATCCTATCATCACCAAAGCTACTAGAAGCTTCGGACTTTGAACGTGCAAACCCTTCTCGCGCTTCTTCGTCATTCCAAGCAATCCGCATTCCTTTACCACCGCCACCTGCAGAGGCCTTAATCATAACAGGATAGCCAATCTCACTTGATATTTTGACCGCATGCTCAGCATCATCAATCAAATCCATGTGTCCAGGGACAATTGAAACATTAGCTTTTTGAGCAATTTTCTTGGATGTTATTTTATCACCCATAGCCTTAATAGCAGGAACGGGCGGTCCAATAAATATTATATTTTCAGCAGCTAGGCGCTCACAAAATTCTGCTCGTTCAGAAAGAAATCCATAGCCTGGATGCACTGCATTTGCTCCAGTCTGTTTACAAGCAGCTATAATCTTATCAATAACTAAATAACTTTCTGATGCTGGTGATGACCCAATATACACAGCTTCGTCTGCCATTTTAACGTGCAAAGCATTTTCGTCAGAATCTGAGTAAACAGCAACAGTTCTAATACCCATTTGTTTAGCTGTTTTAAGAACACGGCATGCTATTTCTCCGCGATTTGCTACTAGTATTTTTTTAATCATATCAGACACCTACAATGGAATATTATCATGTTTTTTAAATGGTTGATTAACTTTTTTATTTTTGAGCAGTTCAAAACTGCGTGCTATGCGGCGACGAGTGGATCGAGGGTTAATTACCTCATCAACAAATCCCCTTTGAGCTGCTACAAACGGATTAGCAAACCGCTCTTCATAATCAGCTGTGTGTTTTGCGATTTTTTTCTCATCACCTAAATCAGCTCTATGTAAAATTTCAGTGGCACCCTTAGCTCCCATCACAGCGATTTGAGCCGACGGCCATGCATAATTAACGTCAGCTCCCAAATGTTTAGGCGCCATTACACAATAGGCACCTCCATATGCCTTCCGTGTAATCACAGTCACCAATGGTACAGTCGCTTGAGCATAAGCAAACAATAATTTAGCGCCATGCTTTATAATTCCACCATATTCCTGCGCAGTGCCTGGCAAAAACCCCGGTACATCTTCAAGAGTTAAAATTGGAATACTAAAAGCATTGCAAAACCTGACGAACCTTGCACCTTTTCTACTAGCATTAATATCTAGACATCCTGCTAATACCATTGGCTGATTAGCCACAACACCAATGGTTTCGCCATTAATACGAATAAAACCTATTAATAAGTTTCCCGCAAATTCTTTCTGTATTTCAAAAAAATCACCCTCATCAGCTAACTTTACTACTACTTCACGCATATCATAGGGTTGATTGGGATTACTTGGAACCAGTGTATCTAAAGATTTATCTTCACGGTCCCAGGAATCTAAAGTAGCATGATGTGGGGCTTTTACTCCAGCATTTAGAGGTAAAAAAGAATAGAATCGGCGTAAATCAAGTAAAGCCTCAATATCATTTTCATAAGCTCCATCGGCTACTGAAGATTTTTTAGTATGTGTAATAGCTCCCCCAAGATCTTCAGCAGTGACAATTTCATTAGTAACAGTTTTCACTACATCAGGGCCAGTGACAAACATATATGATGTATCTTTTACCATAAATATAAAATCAGTCATTGCTGGCGAATAAACTGCTCCTCCTGCAGATGGCCCCATAATCATAGAAATTTGTGGAATAGCACCCGAGGCTTGAGCATTCCGGTGAAAAACTTCACAATAACCAGCTAAAGACGCAACACCTTCTTGAATTCGTGCACCCCCACTATCTGAAATACCAATTACAGGAATACCATTCTGCATGGCCAAATCCATAATTTTACAGATTTTTTCAGCATGTGTTTCCGATAAAGACCCCCCAAAAACAGTAAAGTCCTGAGAATACAGATACACTGGTCGGCCATTAATAGTTCCCCATCCAGTAACGACACCATCACCCGGAATTTGCTTTTCAGCCATTCCAAAATCGACGCAGCGATGCGTTTTATACATATCATACTCTTCAAAACTACCACTATCTAGCAACACCTCTAAACGTTCACGTGCGGTAAGCTTCCCACGTGCATGTTGAGCGTTAATCCGTTCCTGCCCACCGCCTAAGCGTGCCTTGTCACGCCGCGCTTCAAGTTGTTCAGATATACTTGCCATTATACTTTTCCTTACTATTCATGTAAAATTCATAACTTTTAATCTTTTGTAATCAAGTTAATGCCTCTGAAACATTGACACAATAGGTCTCAAAGCATATCGTGCGATATTGTTAATATTTGCATCTTTTAATGTAGTGAATTGCGAATTTGTATAATGGATAAAAGTTCAAGAAAACTATTTGCCGGTGCGCAAATGCGAAACCTTAGAAATATGGAGGATTTATCGCAGAAAGACTGCGCTATACGCTTAGGAATTTCTGCGAGTTATTTAAATCAAATTGAAAACAATCAGCGACCACTAACTGCTGCAGTTATTCTTGCACTGGTTGAAGAATTCAAAGCAGATATTTCAAAATTTACTTCTGATAATAGTAGCAGAAGACTATCAGACTTACGTGAAATCTTACATGATCCAGTTTTCAAAGACGTTGCGCCATCCCTACAAGAATTAAAAATTGTTACGTCAAATAGTCCAGACTTTACCAGTGCATTTTTAGTATTACACAATGCATATCAATCGTCCCAAGAACAGTTAGCTTCTTTTGATGATTTGCTCCAAAATAAAGAAAATGCACTTCAAGCTCAACCTTATGAAGAAGTTCGTGACTTTTTTCATTATCAGAACAACTACATTGATACATTAGATCGTAGTGCCGAAGAGTTTGCATTAAGAAAAGGGTTACATTCTGGTTCAATGCAAAATAAACTTATAGATCATCTTAAAGTACATCATAAGATTGAGGTTAGGTATTCCAATACTTTAGAACCTCATCAAATGCGTATTATGAAAAGTAAGATTTTATTATTGAACGAAAACTTCCCAGAACCCACAAGAAACTTCCAATTATTGCAGCAAATAGCTTTCCTAGAGCAAGTCAAAGATATTGATGATATCTTGGAAGCAGCAAACCTTAAGTCAAAAGAATCTAGAGATATCGCACGGCTTGGCTTAGGTAATTATTTTGCAGGTGCTGCATTAATGCCATACCGCAATTTTTTAAATGCCGCACAAACATTTCGCCATGACTTGGAATTACTAGCAAGAAAATTTAATGCAAGCATTGAACAAGTTGCACATCGATTATCAACCATGCAACGCACAGGTGAAAAAGGTGTCCCATTTTTCTTCTTACGCGTAGATAGATCAGGCACCATAACGAAGAGGCATTCAGCAACACAATTACAGTTTGCACGCTTTGGTGGAGCATGCCCCCTGTGGAATGTTCATCAAGCATTTGAGCGTCCAGGCGAATTTGTACGCCAACTTGCTATCACGCCTGATAACGAAAAGTATTTTTGCGTCGCACGAACTATTACAAAACGTTCAGCAGGTTACCATTCAAATATACGACGTTATTCTATTGGCTTAGGCTGCAACATTAGTCATACTAAAGCTGTAGTTTACGCAGATGATCTAAATTATGAAAATATTGATAGTTTTGATCCAATTGGAATATCATGCCGGATTTGTGAAAGGACCGCTTGTCATCATAGATCAGTACCACCAATTGGCAAAACGCTACGTATCGAGACTTCGAAACGTAGCGTTGTACCATTTAATATTGTTAGTGATTAGCCCATTACAGGAATGGAAAATTCACCACCCTCTTTTATTCCAGAAGGCCATCGTGCAGTCACTGTCTTTGTACGTGTATAAAACTTAAACGCATCAGGACCATGTTGGTTCAAATCACCAAACACAGATTTCTTCCAACCACCAAAAGTGTGATAGGCCAAAGGCACCGGAATTGGCACGTTAATGCCAACCATGCCAACATTGATACGATTTGCAAAATCACGAGCAGTATCACCATCACGAGTGTAGATCGCAGTGCCATTTCCATACTCGTGATCCATCGCATAACCTATAGCTTCTTCATAAGTTTTAGCACGTATTGTGGACAATACTGGTCCAAAGATTTCTTTAGTATATATGTCCATGTCAGAGGTTACATTATCAAACAAATGTGGCCCAACAAAGAAACCATCTTCATAACCCTGAAGGTTGAAGTTACGGCCGTCCACAACCAATTTAGCACCCTGATCAATACCAGATTGAACTAGTTTCAAAATATTTTCTTTAGCTGCTGCTGTTATAACAGGACCATAATCAACATCATTTCCCGCAGTGTAAGGACCAACCTTAAGTGTTTCTATGCGTGATGTTAGTTTTTCAATCAAAAGATCTGCTGTTTCTTCACCAACTGGCACGGCTACCGAAATGGCCATACAACGCTCACCAGCAGCACCATAACCAGCACCAAGCAACGCATCAGCAGCCTGATCAAGATCTGCATCTGGCATAATAATCATATGATTTTTAGCACCACCAAAGCATTGTACACGTTTGCCATTAGCACAGCCAGTTGCGTAAATGTATTCAGCAATTGGAGTTGATCCAACAAAACCAATTGATTGCACAGTTTCTGAATGCAAGAGAGCATCTACAGCTTCTTTATCACCATTTACGACCTGTAATATGCCATCAGGCAGGCCAGCTTCTTTTAGCAATTCAGCTAACATTAACGGTACTGAAGGATCACGTTCTGATGGTTTCAAAATAAATGCATTTCCACATGCAATTGCAGGAGCAAACATCCACATTGGTATCATTGCGGGAAAATTAAATGGTGTTATTCCTGCAGTTACACCTAATGCTTGGCGCATTGAATACATATCAATGCCTGGTCCAGCACTATCAGTAAAATCACCTTTGAGCATCTGTGGCGCACCAATGCAATATTCAACGACTTCTAGGCCACGTTGAACGTCACCAGCAGCATCTGGCAATGTTTTTCCATGTTCACGACTTAACGCTTCAGCTAACTTATCCATATCACGATTTAATAGCCCAACAAATTTCATCATAACACGTGCACGGCGCTGTGGATTAACCGCTGCCCAAGCTGGCTGGGCTTCTGCAGCTTTAGCAATAATAGCATTAACTTCTTCTGTTGAGGCAAGAGGGCATTGCGCCTGTACTTCACCTGTAGCTGGGTTAAAAACATCAGAAAAGCGACCTGATGTGCCTTCTTTATGTTCACCATTTACGAAATGCGTTAAATTTTGCATTAAAATCTCCTGTTAAATATTTCTTTAATCCCTTTTAAACTGCAAAATTACAATATAAAGAGTAAATATTACATAGTTCACATGCAAAAATGCAAAGGTTGCTTTATGCTTAACTGGGATGACTATAGAATTTTTCTCGATGTTGCACGATCTGGCAGCTTATCTGCTGCATCCGCAACGTTAAAAATCGATCCAGCTACAGTTGGGCGACGTATCACTCGTCTCGAGAAATCTTTAGGCTCAAAATTATTTAATAAATTACCACGTGGATATCAGCTCACACAAGCAGGCAGTGACCTGCAAGAACATATCGAGCATATTGAACGTACTGAAAAGAAAGCACGTGGAGCACTTCAAAAAGCGTCCGCAACAATTTCTGGCAGCTTTCGCATTGGTGCACCAGACGGCTTATCTAATTACGTGTTACCCATTGTGATTGCAAACATCCAAAAACAGCATCCAAATTTAGATATTCAAATATTATCTTTACCAAGAGTATTTAACCTATCAAGACGAGAAGCTGACCTAGCAATCATGGTAACCCCTCCAAAGACTGGGCGATTTCTTATAAAAAAGATTGTTAATTACCACTTACATTTAGCAGCTCACGTTGACTATCTTAAAAAATCTGCACCAATACTGTCAAAAGCTGATTTAAAAAATCATACAATAATTGGATATATTCCTGATTTAATTTTTGATCCTACTTTAGATTATATGTCTGAGGTAACACCAGATCGAATTCCAGATTTATCTTCAAATTCTGTTGCAGTTCAAATGCAAATATTAAATTTAGGAGCGGGCATAGGATTTGCACACGATTTTGCATTAGCTCATTTTCCAGGGATTACTCCTGTGTTAAAAACAATAATTCACCAAGAGCGTGCATTTTATATGGTACGTGATCGTGACGATCGTGCGTCCGAGCAATCAAACTTAATAGCTTCTCTTCTGGATCAAGGTATAAAAATAGAAGTAAAACGTCTCGAAACTCTAGCTTATAAAATCAAGGATAAAAAATGACAAAATCTAAAATCAACATAACTGATTATACATATCTGATTGGTTCTGAAATTGGAGTATCTGAGTGGATTACTGTTTCACAAAAAATGATTGATGAATTTTGTGATATTACAGGAGATTATCAATTCATTCATAATGACCCAGAACGTGCAGCATCTCAAACGCCTTTTGGTGGATCAATTGCGCATGGTTTTTTAACTTTATCATTAATTACAAAAATGTATAAAGATACAACACCTATAATTTCTGGACATGAGTTAGTCATAAATTACGGGCTCAATCGTATACGGTTCTTATCACCAGTACTAAGTGGTGCTAGAATTCGTGGTCGCATTACTCTTGGTAAAGTAGAGACACGCGGATCAAGTCAGATCTTGACAGAAAATAAAATCATTGTTGAAATTGAGGGTGGCGAAAAACCCGCTATGTTGGGTACTTGGGTAACTTTATTAGTTAAAGATACCGTGTGATATTAGCTTTTATTTAAAATTAAAAAGCCCACGCTATTAACGTAGGCTTTTAAACTCAATGGCGCGGTTGACGGGACTCGAACCCGCGACCTCCGGCGTGACAGGCCGGCACTCTAACCAACTGAGCTACAACCGCCACTCATTGAGTAGCGGCTTATTAGGACGCGGAGCCTTATGGGTCAAGCATGTATTTATAGAAAGATGAAAAATACCTGATTTAATTTTCTATTCCTATTTTTATAGTTTTCAACTCGAAAATTATACTTAATTCACATGTATATCATCTAATTCTTAATTCTTAATTCTTTAAATAATAATTGTTACACACAATCTAAAGAGTAATTTTGCAATATTATTACAATATTAAAAGTATTTATTTTCTTAATTCAGATAGTTAAACCTTCATTATTCCTATTGGCATAAAAGTTTTTGTCAGGCTAAGTCAGCGCAAAATATATGGAAATTTGAAGTGGCCCCAAAATCTGCAACTATCTCGATTTTAATGGGCGCTTTGTGCATGAGCTTTGCCGCATTATTTGTTCGATTAATTCAAAATGCTGATGGCTATCAAATCCTGTTTTATCGTGGCTTTCCACAATGTGGTATTGTAATTTTAATTGCATGTATCGCACGAGGCATGAGTATACGTAATTTTTTCACTTCAATTGACCGTACTGATGTATTATTGGGCATCACAATGTGTAGTGCCTTTTCATTTTATATTTTTGCACTATTAAATACATCAGTCGCATCAGCATTATTTATTTTATCAATAGCCCCTGTAGTAGCGGCATTACTTTCTTGGTTGTTAATTGGCGAAAAGCCTTCAAACCGTACCTGGGTAGCAATTTTTTTAGCATTAATTGGTGTAGCTATTATGGTTGGAGCTGGCTTATCTCAAGGGAGAATGCTCGGTAATTTTTTTGCAATAATTTCTGCGTGTAGCTTTGCTCTTATGTTGGTAGTAGCTCGAAAGTCTAAAAAAACAGATGTATTAACCGGAAATTTTCTTGGAAGTGGGTTTGCTATAATTTTAATGGTAATTCTTGCCTTTACCATTGGGGATGGTCTTATAATAAGTACGTCAGATATGTGGTTATCATTTATTTTGGGCGCATTCACTATAGGACTTGGTATAGCTTTAGTGGCTTGGGGTGCTCCCTATTTGCCAGCAGCAAATGTCGGTGTCTTAGTTTTACTAGAAAGTGTAATGGCACCAGTATGGGTCTGGGTGTTTTTGGGGTACCCAATGGAAACCCAAGAAATATTTGGTGGATTGATGGTTTTATGCGCCGTTATTATGCTTTCTCTAAAAAAATTCATAAAATATTAATTATGCTACTACAAATAAAATTATTATGTCGATATACTGATACCCAATGATTTTTTATCGTATTTAAATTTGTAAAATATCATAATTACACTTATTATATTTAAACTAAGAAACAATTTTAAGGCTATTATGAAACATCCGTTTAAGTTCACACGTCGCCAATGGCTCACCTCTGCAATTGGATTTTTAGCGACTACAATTTCTAGCCCTATAACTGCACAAACCAAATTCCGTCGCATTAAAACCCAATATATTGCAACTCAGGCTCCAAGTGATAAAAGTTTTGGAACTGGTGCAGAAACGTGGGGAATCTGGAAGGTTGATCCTGGGCCTATTGGAGTTTGGCTAAAGTTTTATCAAGCTTTGCAAAAAGCTGGAAATATTGCTCCTTCTGGATGGCGTTTTAATATTGATGATTGGTGGCTTGATGAAAATGGCTTAATTATGAAAGCCCCACAGTTTCCAATGCCTCCTGGAGGATATTATGTTACAAATGGAGAAAAAAATATTTCATTATTAATGATAGGCAAGCCGGACAGTATGGGAAAACAAACATGGTCCCTGTCTGATAGTAAAACCATCGCAGATGTCACTCATGGCCCTTGCCGCTCGGCTCGTTACAGGCCGGATGGTGAAAAAGGTACCTGCTCGCCTGAATATGCTGACCGCACAGCTTTCCCACTCTCACCAGGCGAAGCCCCACCTCTTGTCATGGGATGTAATCGTGAAAAATATGCTGTGCTTATTGTTTTTGGAAAACAAACAGTGAGTTGATCAATTTTTAGGCTATGAAAAAAATATCCAGAACTAAGATTGAGTACGCATCTATGTAGAGGTCGGGGAACATACACAGATGCGTTGATTGATATATAGGTTTCTTCGAAAAAAATTCAAATTTAAGTCTTATATTTTATTGAACCTCAAATATTATTATTATTCATAAGCTTTAAGCACCAAATTTCTTATATAATTTCAATATAATAAATTGAAAAATCTGAATAATAAGCTGTATAAATAAAATAAAGTGACAAAAATTTTGATCACTAAAATAAATTATAAAAACTAAAGGAAATAAAATGGCAGATGATAATTTTGATAAAGATTTCGACAAAATCCATGATGCAATTGATGATACCATAAATAAATTAGAAGATACAGAATGCGAATTACCAGATGTAGCTTTTGTAATGCTAGTGGAAGCAGCAAATCTGATGGAACATTGTGGTTGGACTAAAGAAGAAATATCAGGAATGGTTATTGACTTTTTATCATCAGATGAATCTACCGCAGAATTACCTAAAGAAGAATAACTTATTTTGAAAATCTAGGCACACTAAATAATGTATAATTATGGCTGGAGTACCAAAAACTCTGGCCTCATTATCACTTTGGCGCCTTGAATTAATTCAAAAGGATTACCCAGATGAGATTTAACGAGATTAAATACCGTATCTGTAGAATGGCATCAATCATAGCAGTTTTATGGGTAATCATTGGATTTGCCGATCGATCGTCTCACAGTTATGAATTAACGAAATTTTTTATAAATATCATACAACCCGTATTATGTGTATTAGCTCTGAATTGGTTAGGTTATAATAAAACAACTTTGTGGATTAAGGATAAATAAGTGGTTTTATTTTAATAATTGTAAATTTATTTTCATATTCATAAAAATATTTTTAATATCACTGGTACAATAAAAGCTGTTAAAATAGCATTTAAACCCATGCCTAAGCCAGCAAACGCACCAGCAGTTGGGTGTACTTGAAAAGCCCTTGCTGTGCCGATACCATGAGCAGCCACTCCTACAGCCAGTCCACGCGCTCGCCAATCCTTAATACCAAGAGCATTAAGCAATGGCGTGGCTATAATTGCGCCAATAATTCCTGTCATTATTACTAAAACTGCTGTCAATGTAGGCGAACCACCTAATTGATCAGAAATTCCTATAGCTACGGGAGCAGTTGCTGATTTAGGGAGCAAAGATATTAAAGCAAAGTCACGAATTCCAAAAATATACGCAATTCCTAAAGCAGAGAGAATAGCCGTAAGAGATCCTGCAGTTAAGGCAGCTAATATAGGTAAAGTTGCACGCTTTACCTGTGTTATATTTTCGAATAAAGGCATTGCAAGCGCTACGGTTGCTGGGCCCAGTAAAAAATGAATAAATTGTGCACCCTCAAAGTAGGTTTCATATTTAGTATCTGTCAACCAAAGAAGAATGGCTAGAACTGATACTGCTATCATTACAGGATTTACGTAATGTCGCCGATTAAAATAACGAAATGCAGCGTCACCTGCAGAATAAGCACAAAGTGTTGCTGTTAACCAAAATAACGGTTCTTGGTTCAGATAACCCCAAATTTCAATAAAATCTTTCATTTAAGATCCTCAAAGCTTGGATTATTGTTAAGTAACTTTGCAACACCAACAAACACATAGGCTGTGACAGTTATAGTTAAAACTGTAGAACCTATTAATGCAAAGACAAGCCCAAGCCCTTGCTCACCTAAAACATTAAAATGTCCAATTATACCAACACCTGCAGGTACAAATAGAAGAGACAAATGGCTTAGTATTCCATCAGTTAATGGGCGTATTTTCTTTTGTAATGGAGTGTAAAAATGAAATGCGATTAGTAACGTAATCATGCCCCAGACTGGCCCAGGTAAAGAAAGATTTAAGGTTCTTGATATGATTTCTCCTATTAATTGACATATCAAAATTATCATAAAAGCAAAAGGCATAGCTAGAATCCTTAATCAAAATATTTTACTCATAAAGTCATATTATTAGGTAGAACGTTAAAGTGCTATTTAGTCTTGGTTTATAATTAGACGAAGCTTCTAATAATTTTTCCAACCTAAAATAGGCATATAAATCCTAAAGTAATCATACTGTCTAACAAAGCAGGAATTTATATGTAAATAAAGAGATTTAATGGTGGGTGATAAGAAACTCGAACTCTTATTTGTCTCCAAAGTAAATTTATACAATATCATTGTAAACTATTGTTTTTAAGTCATTAATACAAGTTTACAAAAATAATTTTTATTTGATAGTAATCATATAAATAATCATAATAGTAATCATAAATATGGATAATTTCCTTGACTTTACCCTCCTTACATGGTATAACTAGTCTATAAGAACATTGGATACCAGATACTATAAACTGTCGCCCCTCTGTTCCTAGGCTGATTGGCCTCGTAAACATACACGACCACCCTCTTAATAGCTGTTCCCTTTCAAATCTCTGGCAGGTTCACGCTTGGACTTTGCCTATAGTTCAAGGACACCCCCCATGAATACTAATACAAGATTCAAATACTATCAGAACATACGCAAACTACACCCAGATGCTTACTGGTCATCAAAGGTACAGCATCAGATGCATGAAGATCAAAAGCTAATGGGTGATCTATTCTTTGATCAACTAGAGCTTCCCCTGATGGAGGAGCAACTATGATTACAAATGCAAAAGAAAGCCATCGCAGGAAGGCAAAAGGTGAGAAGCTACAGAAAGAAATCGTAGCTGATCTTAAGAAACACTTCCCTGACCATGCCGATAACATCAAAAGCAGTCCAATGTCTGCGCACGGTGAAGACGTACAGCTCACAGAGGAAGCAAGGAAAGCAATCCCCTTCTCTTTTGAGGCTAAATACAAAGAGAAAGGACTATCAAACGTGTACTCTGCATACGAACAAGCTCAACGCCAAACCGCTAATATCCCAACAACAGAGTATATATATTCAGTAGCATTCATACAGCAGAAGGGTCATGTCCCATTAGCTGTAGTGAGTGGCGATGATCTCTTCAGATTAATGGCAAAACTTTCGAATGATATCGCAAATGATAATGGGGGTAATGAGCAATGAACTGTATAACATTAATGGATCAGGCCATAACTAAACTAGAAAGCAATAACCTGCCCTTCATAGATAAGGCTGAAACTGCTTTAGGCTTTTTACGATCCAAGGGTGTTTTACCTATCAATCGTGCATCAATAAATGGTCATTTGCATACAACGTATAGTGCAATGCTTGTTGAGGCTCATGAGCAAGGAACAACAGTTGATGTCCCTACCCGTAAGCAATCTGATCTACATGAGCTTGGCTTAACTACTATGATCATCAAATGGTTTGACACGGCTGTAGAACAAAAGGTGCTGATCCCAACAAACGGTGCAAGAAATGCACAAGGGCAATTAGCATTTGGTTGTCTGTTTGAGAAGATAATGAACTAGTGAATAGCTATCCTTATTTACTGGAACACTGGAACACCTACCCATAACTCTCTGTAAAATAATACTAAAGTCCGTTCCGATGCTTTCAAATTACTGGAACAGTGTTGGAACGGCTTTGGAACGAAAGTAATAATATGAACGAGCAAATCAAAACACAGCTCCGTATATACCTCACGCCAGAAGCATTAGCAGTAGCTGTGAAGAAACAGAAGCTAACAGGCTACAGCATGAGTCAAAGTATAGAGCAATTAATAATAGAGGCAGACAATGCAAACAAAACTAAACAATACTAATAACCCAGAATGGCAAGAAGCCCACCGCATTAACCAAAAGAATAAGCCACGAACAGTCCTCAAAATCTTTGATACTGAAATTACAGCTAAAGAACGTGAAGGCTTTGAATACAACCCATTCAAGTTCCTAGAACAAACAAACTGTATCAAGGAGATATTCTACAAGGTATCCAACACTAATGGTAAACTCCAACTAAAACGCCTGTGGATTAATGGTGACCCCGATATTTTTATCAGTGCAGCAGAACTTCACTCAATGTTACATAGACAATACGGTGACGAACTACACCCATTAGTTAATGAATGGGCAGTACATTATGTAGAGACAACGGCAGGTGATAAGTATGATCCATCATCATCTAAAGC